>JAABUT010000186.1_pt1 | contig 114092 bp, 117 predicted proteins | sample 5559281 | NCBI WGS metagenome assembly JAABUT01 (sample SAMN10711880, study PRJNA513359) | rock metagenome | isolation source: Antarctica rocks | place: Antarctica: Victoria Land, Ricker Hills nord | collected 2016-01-04 | reverse complement strand
TCATATCGGAGCTTCACCAGGAGTTCCGGTTTGACACGCCACATTCGCTGGCTACACAACCGACCCGCACTCGCTCGTCCTCGCTGGTCAACGCCAAGATCAGCCCTCAGAGGGCTCGCAACTTCGGTCTAGACTGTCTTCGATACCTTTCCGTGGCGGAACTCGACGACGTCGCCGTCCTGCATCACGTAGTCCTTGCCTTCCACGCGCGCCTTGCCTGCGGACCGGGCCGCGACCACCGAACCGGCTGCCACCAGGTCGGTGAACCCGATGACCTCGGCCTTGATGAAACCGCGCTGGAAGTCGGTGTGGATCACGCCGGCGGCCTCCGGAGCGGTCGCGCCCTTGCGAATCGTCCAGGCGCGCGCCTCCTTCGGGCCGGCCGTGAGATAGGTCTGCAGCCCGAGGGTGTCCAAGCCGATCCGGGCCAGCTGGTGCAAGCCGGATTCGTCCTGGCCCATCGACTGCAGCAGCTCCAGCGCCTCGTCCTCAGCCATCTCGATGAGCTCGCTCTCAACCTGCGCATCGAGGAACACCGCCTCGGCGGGGGCGACGAGGGCAGCGAGCTCGGGCCGGGTGCCGTCGGAGGCGAGCCCGGCCTCATCCAGGTTGAACACGTACAGGAACGGCTTGGCCGTCAGCAGGTGCAGCTCCCGCAGCGGCTCGCGGTCCAGACCCGCGCCGAAGACGGTCTGCCCGCCGTCCAGGACCTCGCGGGCCCGTCGTACGGCCTCGAGCACGACGGCGGTCTCCTTCTTCAGCCGCGCCTCCTTCTCCAGGCGCGGCAAAGCCCGATCGATGGTCTGCAGGTCGGCCAGGACCAACTCGGTGTTGACGGTCTCGATGTCGTCCTTCGGGGAGACCCGGCCGTCGACGTGCACGACGTTGTCGTCGTCGAAGGCCCGGATCACCTGGCAGATCGCGTCACAGTCCCGGACGTGGGCCAGGAACTTGTTCCCCAGCCCCTCACCCTCGCTTGCGCCACGGACGATGCCGGCGATGTCCACGAAGTCGACCGTCGCCGGGATCGTCTTCTGCGAGCTGAACAGCGCCGTGAGAGTGCCGAGGCGTGCGTCCGGTACACCGACGACGCCAATGTTCGGGTCGATGGTCGCGAACGGGTAGTTCGCCGCCAGCACGTCGTTCTTGGTGAGGGCGTTGAACAGGGTGCTCTTGCCGACGTTGGGCAGACCCACGATGCCGATGGAAAGGCTCACCGGTGCCAAGGTACCGGTGTGCCCACGAACCCGATCCCGCTGCCCGACGTGCGCGCCGTCACCTACGACCTGTGGCTGACGCTGCTCCAGGACGCCGACCCGGCCTCGACCCGGGACGCACGGGTCCGCGCCCTCGCCGAGGTCCTACCGACCTCGTACGACGGGGCGCTGCAGTTGCTGGTGGAGGCGAGGTCTGCGCTGCACGCTGGCTGGGAGCGCGGACGCGCGCAGACCGTCAGCGAGATCGCCGAAGGGGTGGTGAGATCCGGCGGCCGGGAGCTCGGGGCAGGAATGATCGAGGCGGTCGTCGCGGCTCTCGAGCAAGCCACGACAGCTGCCTCGGTCGCCCTGCTCCCGGGAGCAGTCACCACGCTGACCAGGCTGTCGCAGGCTGGTCTCGAACTCGCGCTGGTCTGCGACACGGGCATGTCGAGCGGCGCTCACCTGCGCCAGGTGCTCGACCAGCTCGGCCTGCTGGAGCTGTTCGGGGTGACGGTGTTCAGCGACGAGGTCGGGGTGCCCAAACCGGGGATGCGGCCGTTCACGCTCGCCTTGGACGCACTCGGCGTGACCGCCCAGCAGGCTGTGCACGTGGGGGATCTACGGCGTCGCGACGTCGCCGGTGCAGTGGGGGTGGGCATGCGCGCCGTCCGGTACAGAGGGGCGCACGACGACGCCTTCGACTCGGGGCCGGCAGACGCGCCGCACGTCCTGGACGACCACCGCGACCTGCTGCAGCTGCTCGGCCTTGGGTGAGCGAGCTGGTCGACGGGACGCCCGCACCGGGCAGGAGGCGCTACTTGCCTCGCGTCCGTCCGGTCGTGGCGCGCCGAACTTGTCGGAGGCACGTGCGACGGTCCCTGCATGGACCTCCTGCTGCTCCTGCTGGCACTTCTCGTCGGCGTCGCCCTCGGCCTTGCCGTCGGGTTGTCGCACCTGTCTGGGATGCGGGCCGAGCTGCGCGCCGCCGAGCTCACCGAGGCTCGTCTACGCGCCGGGGACGGCGACCTCGCGCTCCGGCAGGACTCCGTCGCCTCCCTCGTGGCACCGCTGGAGGAGCAACTCGTGCGGGTCGAGGGGCAGCTGCGCGCGCTGGAGGCCGAGCGAGTACGGGCCGCTGCGGAGTTGCGCGAGCAGGTGACCGTCGTCGCGGCCGGGTCGGATCGGCTCGGCCGCGAGACGGCCGCCCTGGTGAGTGCGCTGCGTAAGCCGCAGACCAGGGGCCGCTGGGGCGAGCTGCAACTGAGACGGGTGTGCGAGCACGCCGGCATGCTGGCTCGCTGCGACTTCGAGGAGCAGGCCTCGGTCGCCGGGACGGGCGGCGTCCTACGCCCTGACCTGGTCGTGCGCCTGGCCGGAGGACGGTGCATCGTCGTTGATGCCAAGGTCACGTTGGTGGCCTATCTGGAGGCGGTCGAGGCTGCGGATGAAGCGACCCAGCAGGAGCGAATGGCCGCGCACGCACGGCACCTGCGCCAACACGTCGACCGGCTGGCCGAGAAGGCGTATTGGCAGCAGTTCCCGAACACGCCCGAGTTCGTCGTGCTGTTCGTGCCCGGCGAGGCCTTCCTGGCCCCGGCCCTGGAGGCCGACCCGGCGCTGCTGGAACACGCCTACTCCCAGCGCGTCCACCTGGTGACGCCGACGACCCTGGTGTCCCTGCTGCGCACCGTCGCCCACACCTGGCAGCAGGAAGCACTGACGGAGAACGCCACGGCAGTGCTCACCGCGGGTAAGCAGCTGTACTCCCGGCTTTCCACCCTCGGCGCCCACGTCGACAAGCTGGGTCGCAGCTTGAACCGGACCGTCGGTGACTTCAACGTCACTGTCGGGTCGTTGGAGCGGACGGTCTTACCCAGTGCACGGCGGATGGCCGAACTGGGCCTGCACGGTGCCCTTGCGGCGCCCCACGCCGTGGAGGACCTGGCCCGGCCGGTGACAGCCCCGCACCTGGTGGCGCTCGAGGAGACGGGCTAGAGCTCCACGGCGTAGGTCCGGCAGAACTCGACCGCCGATCTGGCCACCATGTTGGCGGCCGTGGCGCCGGTGGTGTCGTGGTCAGCCATCAGGCGGCGGGCAAGCTCGGGCGCATTCAGCTCGTGCATCGCCTGCAGGTGTGCAAAAGCCTCCTGGGCCAGCAGCAGCGCGGTCTCGGCCGGCAACCCCGGGTCCTGCTGGCGGGCCGCGGTCGCGATCCAGTCCGCGTCATAGGTGCCTTGAGGTGGTCCGAAGACCCGGTCGCCCTCGCCGTACGCCGCATCACTCATGCCGACACGGTAGGCGCCCGGACGCAGACCTATCGGGCGGTAGCCTGCCCTCGGTGAGCAGCCGATCGTCGCAGGGACCCCGGAGCCGAGCGGCTCCGGTGCCTGTCGGTGGCGACCCTGTTTCCGGAGCTGCGCCAGGTCGTACCGCGGACCAGCGCGTGGCCACGGACACCGGGCGGCCGAGTTCGCCTGGCCACCACGTGCCGGCCGGCGCCCGCGGGGTGGACCGGCGCGGCCTCACCGCCGCAGGCGCCGTGTTGCTCGCCCTCGTCCTCGGCGCTGCCGGCGCGGCAGTCGACCTCAGTACCGGCCGTGGCCTGCGGACGGCCTTCGCCGTCTGCTTCATCGCCGGCTGCGCCCTGGCCGCGCTATTCGTGCACCGCGAGGACCTCAAGGCCGTTGTGGTGATGCCGCCGCTGCTGCACGTCATCCTCGCCGGTTTGACCTCAGCGCTCGGCCGTACGGCCCGGGCGAGCTCGGGACTGAAGGGGCGTGCGCTCGAGGCGGTTGTCACCCTCGTGCTCGGCGCCCCGATCCTGCTCGCCGCTACAGGCGCAGTCCTGCTCATCGCCGTCGTACGCGCACTGGCGTGGCGACGTCGCGACACCGACTAGCCCGCGATACCGGCGCCCGCCGCACGCAGGTCGCGGCGCAACTCGGGCGGCAACGCGAACAGCAGGCTCTCCTCGGCCGCCGTCACCTCCTGCACGTCGGCGTAGCCGCGCTCGGCGAGCCAGGTCAGCACCCCCTCCACGAGCTGTTCCGGCACTGAGGCGCCGCTGGTGAGCCCGACCGAACGCACGCCCTCCAGCCAACGCTCGTCGATCTCGCTCGCATCGTCGACGAGATGGCTGCTACCAGCGCCGGCATCGAGGGCGACCTCGACCAGTCGTACCGAGTTGGAGGAGTTGCGGGAGCCGACCACGAGCAGAAGGTCGGACTCGGCGGCGATCTGCTTGACCGCGATCTGCCGGTTCTGCGTGGCGTAACAGATGTCTGCCGACGGGGGCCCGGACAGGAGCGGGAAGCGCTCGCGCAGCGCGCCGACAGTCACATTGGTCTCATCCACCGACAACGTCGTCTGCGAGAGGTACGCCACCCGTCCCGGGTCGCGGACCTGGACCGCCTGGGCCTCCTCGACGCCGTCGACGAGGTGCATGTGCTCAGGCGCCTGTCCCGTGGTGCCCACGACCTCCTCGTGCCCCTCGTGGCCGATGAGCACGATGTCGTAGTCCTCAGCCGCGAAGCGCCGGGCCTCCATGTGCACCTTGGTCACCAGGGGGCAGGTCGCGTCGATCGTCTTGAGCTGTCGCTGAGCGGCCTCAGCGTGCACCGACGGTGCGACACCGTGGGCTGAGAACACGACCGTGGCGCCCTCAGGCACCTCGTCGGTCTCCTCCACGAAGACCGCCCCAAGGGCCTCCAGCGACCGCACGACGTGCGCGTTGTGCACGATCTGCTTGCGGACGTAAACGGGCGCGCCGTAAAGGCCCAGAGCCTTCTCGACGGTGATCACTGCCCGGTCCACGCCCGCGCAGTACCCGCGCGGCTTGGCCACCACGACCCGCTTGCCGGTCGCCCGAACGGGACTCGTCATGACGACGATCCTACGTCGGCTCGCCTCTGGCAGCCCGGTGACGAGGATCTCCCCGAGTGTGGACTGAGCGGCCAGGGGGACACCTCAGGCGACCCGACCAACCCGGAGGATCCCTCTCGTGCCTAGCCCTGTCCCTACTCCCGTCGCCGCCGCCATCGGCATCGTGCCTGCTGTCGTGGCCCACGCGCGACGCCTGCCCGGCAAGGCGGTGCAGCTGCCGGTGATTGCGGTCTCCTCCGTGCTGACCGCCATCGACACCGTCCGGCAGGAGTACGAGGACCTGGCCGACCGCGGTGAGCGAGTGATAGCCCGGCTGCGCGGCACGTCCCTGGACGACCTCGAGGACACCGTCGAAGATGCCGTGGCCGCAACTCCGTTCGCCGGTGCGTACGACGCGGTGGAAGATGCGCTGGAGGTGGCCCGTACCAAGGCCGGGGAGGTCGGCAGGGAGGCCGCTGGACGGGCTGGGCGGGTCGGGGAACAGGCCGCACAGACCGCTGAGCGGGTCGCGGATGCGCAGGCGCAAACCGTCGAGCGGCCGGGTGAACGGCTGGCGGACGCGCAGGCGTCCAAGGGTGCGGCGACCCCGAAGGCGACGGAGCCGGACACGACGCGGGTCGACAGCGCTGCCACCGCAGAGGTGGTAGGGATGGCTGATGCCGTCTCCGCGTTCAGCGGGGCCCCGGACGTCGGCTCCCATTCCGAGCTCCCGCTGGCGGATTACGACCACATGACGCTCGGCTCGCTGCGCGGGCGGCTGCGCAGCCTAAATGTCGCCCAGCTCGTTCAGCTGCGCGACTACGAGAAGGCGCACGCAGACCGGCTGCCGGTCGTGACGATGCTGGACAATCGCATCGCCAAGCTGGCTACGGACGCAGCTGCCACCCCCTCTCCGGGCGGGTCCGACGCTGCGACAAGCCCAGCCGGCAGCAGCCGAGGCAAGGTCGCAGCCCCCTCCGGCGCCCGGACCGGCGGCTCTCCGCACACGAAGGTCCGCACGACCTGACCCGACCCGCAGGTCGGACCTGACCTGCTGCTGTGATCTGGGCTGGCTCAGTGCATGCGGCCCAAAGCACCCGCCAGGCCGACACGGTCGGACCGGCTCAGGAAGCTGTCCCCCGAGCCTGACCGGACGGCGCCGGCCGCTAACCTCGGGCGGCATGGGCGCGCCCAGCACCGCCGAGGCAGCGATACCGGTCCGTACGGTGGCTCGGCACCTGGCTGACTGGGTCGGGCGCCTGGGTCGGGTCTGGGTCGAGGGCCAGGTCACCGAGCTGAACCGGGGGCGCGGCACCGTCTACCTGACCCTGCGCGATCCGGTGGCGGACGTGAGCCTGCGCGTGACCTGTCGGGCGGCGGTGTGCGACGTCGTCGTGCCGCAGTTGCTCGAAGGGGCGCGGGTGGTCGTGCACGCCAAGCCCGACTTCTACCTGGCCAGGGGCACCCTGTCGTTGGATGCCATCGAGATCCGGCACGTCGGCGTCGGCGAGCTGCTGGCGCGGCTGGAGCGGCTCAAGGTGCTGCTCGGCCAGGAAGGGCTGTTCGCGGCGGAGCGCAAGCGGCCGCTGCCTTTTCTGCCGGGGGTCGTCGGGCTGGTGACCGGCCGGGCCAGCGCGGCCGAACGCGATGTCCTCGAGAACGCCCGCCGCCGCTGGCCGGCCGTGAGGTTCGAGGTACGCAACGTCGCGGTACAGGGTCATCTCGCGGTTGAGCAGTGCATCGGGGCGCTGCGCGCGCTCGATGGCGCTGTGGACGTCATCGTGGTGGCGCGTGGTGGAGGCAGCGTGGAGGACCTGCTGCCGTTCAGCGACGAGGCGCTGCTGCGCGCGGTGGCTGCCTGCCGTACGCCCGTGGTCAGCGCGATCGGCCACGAACCGGACAGCCCGCTGCTGGACCTGGTCGCCGACGCGCGCTGCTCGACCCCGACCGACGCCGGCAAGCGGGTCGTCCCCGACGTCCGCGAGGAGACCGCCCGCGTGATCATGCTGCGGGACCGGGCGCGGCGGGTGGCCGTGATAACCGTCGACCGGGAGCGGCAGCGGCTCGGTCAGGCCAGGTCTCGCCCCGCGCTCGCCGACCCCGACCGCCTGGTGTCCGAGCGGCGGCGCGCCGTGCTGGAGCTCCGGGACAGGTCGCGCCGGTGCGCTGCGGCCGGGCTGGAGCGCGCCCAGCACGACCTACGGCACACCCGGGCCCGCGTCCTCGCGCTGAGCCCGCAGGCGACGCTAGACCGCGGCTACGCGGTGGTGCAGACCCCCGACGGCTCGGTCGTTCGGGACGCAGCCGACGTGGTGCTCGGCGAGGCCCTGCGAGTGCGCCTGTCGGTGGGCGAGCTTCGGGTCACCACGACCTGACGTTGGGGCAGCTCACCCCGCAGCGCCGACCATGCCCGGCCGGGACCCCGGGGCGGTCCAGGCCATCGTCGCGCCGCCCAGCACCCGGAACCCGAACTCCTCATAGAGCGGCTGCCCGTCCGGTGTGGCCCGCAGGTCGACCCGGGCGACACCGAGCTCGTTGAACCAGCCCATCAATGCGTGGAAGACCAACCGGCCGTACCCTCGACGGCGGGCCCCCGGCTCGGTGCTCATCGAGGCGATGTGCCCTCTTCGGCCGTCGAGTTGGTACGGCGACGGCAGGTGCTCCTCCAGCCACCCCACCCCTCCGCTGACGACGGCATCGGCCTGCTCCACGACGTACGCGGTGAAGGTGTCGGTCGCCAGCCGGCGCTGGAGGTCCACCTCGCACCGCGCCTGCCACTCCGGGTTCGGCCCGTCGCCCATGGCCAGGTGCATCAGGCCCCGCAGCCGGGTGAGGTCGGCGGCGTCCGCGGGACCGGCCCGCCGTAGGGTCGACATGTGACCGATGGTGCCAGCCCGAGCTACGAGCAGGCCCGGGACGAGCTCGCCGACGTCGTACGCCGGCTGGAGGCCGGTGGGGCGACGCTCGAGGAATCGCTGGTGCTGTGGGAGCGCGGTGAGGAGCTCGCCCGGGTCTGCCAGGACTGGCTGGACGGGGCCAAGGCCCGGCTGGACACGGCGCTGGGCAACCGACCGACCACCGGCTGACCGGCTAGCCGGCTGACAGGCTGCCGGCGAGGGCGCTCAGCTCCGGCAGAGAGGCGCTCGCGCGCGGGCCGCCGACGACCACGGCGACCTGGTCAAATGCCCGGGTCAAGGACTCGCGCCCGGCCGCGCTACGCCGGAGCTGCCACGGCCGGCCGGCGACCTGGACGGTGCCCACGACCGCGCCCTTGTCGGACCTGTCCACCAGGAACGGCTCCGCCGGCCCGGTCCCCTCGATCACCTCGGCGTACTGGCGGCCGGTGGTGTTGAACCCAATCCTCAGGACACCGCCCTCGATCGCCGCGACGGTGGGGACGTCGCCGGCCGGCAGGATCCGTGGCAGCGGGGCGCCGGGAACGAGCCGGGTGAAGTCCTGGAACTGCTCGGTGGTGTCGACCGGACGGACGGCCTTGCTGTCGCCCGGCGACGGCTGGGCGAAGAACCACACGACCACCACGATGACCAGGATCAGGCCCAGGGAGCGGACCATGTCCCCGACCGACTCGCGGCCGCGCTTGCGCTTGCCTGCGGGCGGGGCCTGCACCGGAGCGGTGGTCGTCACGCCCACATTGTCGGTCATCCGCGGCCGGCGAGCACGTCCTGCATCGCCTCGAGCACGGCCAGCGCCTCATCCAGGCTGTTGTAGAAGTGGGGCGACACGCGGATCCCGACCCCTGGCCGGTGGTCGACGACAAAACCGCGCCGGTGCAGCTCGTCGTGCACCCGGGTCGCGTCGCCCGGGTCGATCGTGACGTGGCCACCGCGCCGGGCCGGGTCGTGGGGCGACCGCACGGTGAAGCCGCGCTCCAGCGCGGACTCCAGCAGCGGCTGGGTCATGGACACCGAGCGCTCACGCACCCGCGCCATGCCGATCTCGACCAGCGCCTCGTACGCCGGGGCTGCCGCGTAGGCCGCCGGCACCCCCGGGGTACCGCCGGTGAAACGCGCAATCCCTTCGGCGTAGGCGTTCTCGGTGTGGAACGCGAACGGCTCGGCCTGACCGAACCACCCGGTCGTCACCGGCTCCAACTGCGCGCTGACCTGCGGGGCGGCGTACAGCCAGCCGTTGCCCGGGCCGCCACTCAGGTACTTCACCGACCCGCCCAGGTACAGGTCGACCCCGAGGTCCACGACGTCGACCGGCACGGTTCCGGCCGCCTGGTAGCCATCCACCAGGATGAGCGCGCCGACGGCGTGGGCTCTGTCGACCAGCGGCCGTACGTCGACGAGCGTCGAAGTGCGGAACAGCACATGCGAGCACTCCACCAGCAGGGTGCGCTCGTCGATCGCAGCGACCATCGACTCGAGGTCGAGCTCGATCCCGTCGGCCCGACCGGGTACCACGACTGCCTCGCCACCGAGTCGCTCGACCTGCGACCAGGTGTGCAGGCTGCCCGGCCACTCCAGACTGCTCGTGACGACGCGGTTGCGCGGGCCGCGCCAGTCCAGCGCGCTCATGACGTCGCCGAGCAGGTCCGCGACGTTCTGCCGCATGACGGTGGTGCCGGCCGGCGCCCCGACGAGGCTGCCCACGAGGTCGGCCACCCGGCGTACCTCGGGCGCCCAGTCCTCCCAGGCGACCACGCCGTGCTCGGCCCAGAGCGCGGCGTAGGTCAGGAGCCGTTCCGGGGTGCTGCGGTGCATGGCCCCGAGGGTGTGGCTGGCGAGGTAGGTGCTGCGGGCCAGGACCGGATAGTCCTCCCGGCGCTCGAGCAGCTCGTCGTGCCGGCTTCCCTGCGTCGCGGTCACCCGTCCTCCCATACGGGGCGCGAGGTGGCCGCGGCGCCGAGCAGCGGCGGGCTGTCGACGGTGACCAGGGACTCGGCGATCGCCCGGTCCGGCCACTGGCAACCCACGATCATCGAGCCGGACCCGGGCAGGGGCCACAGCCAGTACTCGCCGCGCCAGCCCAGTGTCCCGGACGAGCTGGTCTGCAGGGTGAGTACCGCGGCAGTTCCGGGTCGCTCGACCTGCGGTGCGTCCCGTGTCCCGTTGGTGGCCCGCGTCCCGTCCGGCAGCACGACCCCGAGGCGGAAGCGGCCGGGGCTGCGGCCGTACTCCTGCAGTGACCAGTCGAGGTCCTCGCGTCGCTGCTCGTCGGCGAACAACACGACCACCGACAGCAGCAGCCCGTCGGAGTAGGCGGTGATGCCACGCACCGAGATGACGACGTCGTTGCTGCGGGCGAGCCGGAACGACGACATCGCGAGCACCCCGACCTCGTCCTGCGCCGGACCGGTGTGCGGCTGCCGGTGCTCCCGGTGGTTCTGCCAGTCGGCGCCGCTGCGTTGCGGCTGCCCGGCCTGCTCGTCGAACAGCCTCATCCGGCGATCCTGGAGATCAGCGCCAGTACATCGGAGGCGAGCCGCTGGCTGGTGGGCTCGTCCTCGCACACCGCCACCTCGTGGCCCGCTTCGCTCACCACGGTCGTGAGCACCAGCACGAGGGCGTCGCCCCACGGCTCTGCGGCGTCGGTGCTGAGCAGCACCGCGTTGCGACCGGTCCAGTCGCGGTAACGGCGACGCGCGACCAGCTCGAACCCCGGAGGGCCGCCACCGGCCAGGAGCATCCGGGCCACATCGCGCTCCACCCAACACCCGGACAGATAGGCGCGGGAGCCGGCGACGAACAACGCGACCGGCTCGGTCTCCCCGGCCGCTCTGGCCGCCTTGACCGCAGCGGCCGCCCGCGCTTCCTGACGCTGCTGGTAGTCCTCGAACAAGGCGATGTAGAGCTCGGCCTTTCCGCCGAAGTGGTGGTAAAGGCTGCCGACGCTCGCGCCCGCACCGGCGACGACCTCGGCGATGCTGGCCTCGGCGAACCCACGTACGCAGAAGACCTCGCGGGCCGCGGTCAGCAGCGATGCTCGCGTCGCCGCTGCCCGGCCGGTGCGCGACAGCGCGGCCCGAGCCGGCGGGGCGGGTGACGCCGGCCCGGCAGTCGGGGCAGTCACCGCGGACTCTGTGGTCACGTGGTCACGTCCAATTCGTGGAACGGGATGCGGCGGTGCTCGGTGACCCTGCCGATCGTGGACCACTCGTCCGCCCCGAGCCTGGCCAGCGGTTTGAGCAGGTCGATGGCCGGCCGGCCGGCTCGCAGGACCGCCTCGTCGACCGCGACGTGGACGACCTGCCCGAACACCACCGTGCAGTTCCCGAACACCTGGGTGCCCACGAGTCGGCATTCCAGGTTCACGGGTGACTCGGCGACCCGGGGCGGCGCGACGGCGCGGCTGGGCTCCCGGGTGAGCCCCACAGCGTCGTACTCACTGGTGTCTGACGGATAGTCGGTGCCGGTCAGGTTGATCTGCTCGAGCAGCGACTCGGTGCACACGGCCACCACGAACTCACCGGTCGCGAGGGCGTTGCGCAGCGAGTCCTTGGTTCCGACCGAGGTGAACTGCACCACCGGCGGGTCGATGCCGGCGATCGTGAAGAACGAGTGCGGCGCCAGATTGTCCACCCCGTCGGCCGAGGTCGTGGACACCCAGGCGATCGGCCGGGGTACGACCACGCTGTTGAGCAGCGGGTAGACGGCGGCGCCGAGCTCGGCGGGATCGAAGTCGCGGCGCGGCACCCCGGCAGCCTCTCACCCCAGGCTGGGTCCACCCTCCCGACCGCCTTTGGTCCGCTCGTCCCGCTCCCGTTGTCGCTGCCCGCCGATACGCTCCGGGCATGACGAGCCCCGACGTACCCGACGCCCTGTCCGTGGGCCGCGAGGCCCCCGACCGAAACATCTCCCTGGAGCTCGTGCGGGTCACCGAGGCCGCGGCGATGGCAGCCGGTCGGTGGGTGGGGCGCGGCGACAAGATGGGCGGCGACGGCGCTGCCGTGGACGCCATGCGCCAACTCATCGGCACCGTGTCGATGAAGGGCGTCGTCGTCATCGGCGAGGGCGAGAAGGACGAGGCGCCGATGCTGTTCAACGGCGAGGAGGTCGGCGACGGCCTGGGGCCGGAGGCCGACGTCGCGGTCGACCCGATCGACGGCACGACGCTCATGGCCAAGGGGATGCCGAACGCCATCGCCGTCATGGCAGTCGCCGAGCGCGGGACGATGTACGACCCGTCGGCCGTGTTCTACATGAAGAAGCTGGTGACCGGAGCCGCTGCGGCGAACCTGGTCGACATCAGCGCGCCGGCCAGGCACAACATCGAGGCGGTGGCCAAGGCGAAGGGCTGCAGCAACGACGACGTCACGGTCTGCGTCCTGGACCGGCCTCGGCACGACGGCCTGGTGCGCGAGATCCGGGAGTCGGGCGCCCGCATCACCTTCATCTCCGACGGCGATGTCGCCGGCGCCGTGATGGCCTGCACGGAGGGCACCGGCATCGACCTGCTGCTGGGCGTCGGCGGTACACCGGAAGGCATCATCACCGCCTGCGCCGTCAAGTGCCTCGGCGGTGTCATGCAGGGCCAGCTCTGGCCGCAGAAGGAGAGCGAGTTCGTCAATGCTGCAGCGGCGGGCCTGGACCTGGACGCGATCTTGTCGACCGACGACCTGGTCCGCAGCGATAACGTTTTCTTCGTCGCGACCGGCATCACCGACGGTGAGCTCGTGCACGGGGTGCGTTACAAGGGTGGCAGCGCAACGACGGAGTCGCTGGTGATGCGCAGCAAGAGCGGCACGATCCGGCGGGTCTTCAGCGAGCACCGGTTGTCCAAGCTCAGCGCATACAGCTCCATCGACTTCGAGCACGCCCACTAGCCGTGCGGATCGCCACCTGGAACGTCAACTCGATCGCCGCCCGCCTGCCGCGGCTCCTGCCCTGGCTGGAGGAGTCGGCGCCCGACGTCGCCGCGCTGCAGGAGACCAAGTGTGCCGACAGTGCCTTCCCGTACGCCGAACTCGCGGCTCTCGGCTACGAGGCGGCGCATGCCGGAGATGGGCGGTGGAACGGCGTCGCGGTGCTGAGCCGGATCGGCCTGGCCGACGTCGACCTGGTGCACCAGGGACATCCGGAGACCCGGCTGGCCGGCGCCCAGTGCGGTCCGATACACGTCACGAGCGTGTACGTCCCGAACGGTCGCGCCCTGGACGACCCGCACTACGCGTACAAGCTGGCGTGGCTCGCCGCCCTGCGGCAGCGGCTGGACCAGTTCGACCCGGGCCGCCCGCTCGTGCTGATGGGTGACTTCAACGTGGCTCTGACCGACCGCGACGTCTGGGACCCGGCGGCTTTCGCCGACTCCACGCACGTGACCGAGCCCGAGCGCGACGCCATCGGGGCGCTGCTCGACTGGGGGCTGGTCGACGTCCAGGCGCGGCCGGGCAAGGGCGAGGTGCCGTACACGTACTGGGACTACCGCGCCGGGATGATGCACAAGAACCTCGGCATGCGCATCGACTACGTGCTCGCGACCCCGAGCGTCGTGGTGCGCGATGCGTACGTCGATCGCGAGGCCCGCAAGGGCAAGGGGCCGTCGGACCACGCGCCGGTCGTCGTCGACGTCGACGTACAGACCTGACCGGACGCCGGCCGCCGCAGCGGCGGGTGAGAGCAGCCGCGAGCTCCGGGCTACACCAGGACGGGCAGGGTGTTGCGGGCCCGGTCGTGCTCCACCCCGAGGCCTTCGAGCAGGTCCACAACCGCGACCCGCAGCTGGCCCACGACGACCTGACCGGGCAGAGAGCTCGCGCCCAGGCGCTGGGGGTCGAGCCGCCCGGCCAGCTCGACGAGTCGCGGCTGCGCCGCGTCTCCGTCCGCCATCTCGTCCAGTGCCGCGGCCAGGTCGTCGAGCAGCGCGGGTACACAGGGCGGCAGCTCCTGCCCGGCTTGCAGCGTGGCGACCACCCGCCGGATCAGTACCCGCAGGTTCCGGCTGGCCCGGCTCAGGCCGGTGGTCAGGAGCTGACCGCTCGCCCAGTCGCCGCGCCCCTCGCGCAGCGGTGACAGCCGGGAGGTCTCCCGGCCGGTGTCCAGGGCCTCTTGCCAGCGCAGGAGCACCGGTTCAAGCTCACGTCCCTGGGTGAGGGCGAGCGCAACCTGCTCGCTGCTCCTGGCACGCAGGCCGGCAGCTGCGTCGTAGATCACGCCCGCGAACTGCTGGGTGTAGGTCCGGCGTAGGCGCGTGGCCTCACGCCACGGATCGTTGGGCAGCACTGCCGCAACGAGCAGGGCAGCGGCGCCGCCGATCAACGCGTCCTGCCATCGGTTCAGCCCGCTGTTCGGGGTCCGGGGCAACGCCACGACGAAAACCGCCTGCAGACCGGCCTGGGTGACGGCCAGCCCCGTGCCGCCGACCGCCACGGCAAGCAGCAGGGTGAGGAACACGACCACGCCGATCTGCCATGCGCCCTGCCCGATGAGGCCGACCAGCAGGTCGCCGACCAGCACCCCGATGGCCACACCTACCGCCAGCTCGGCCGTACGACGCAACCGCTGGCCGGCTCGCAGGCCCAGCGCCACCACCGCGGCGACGCTGGCGAAGAACGGCCGGACGTGCCCCAGGACCTCGGTGGAGAACAGCCAGGCGCCCGAGGCCGCGACGCCGCACTGCCCGGCCGACCAGGCCCCGGCACGGACCCGTCCCCACGAGGCGGCGGCGTGCGTCCGGGCGAACACGCCGCTCAGCCTAGGGTTGCCTCCCCGCGGGGCAGCGGTCCTGCTGAGGGCCAGCGGTCCGGCTGACAGCCACCGGCTCGCGTCGTAGGTTCCGGCCATGATGAAGCTCACCGCGCTCTACACCCCGCCCGCTGACCCCGCCGCCTTCGAGCAGCACTACACCTCGGTGCACATGCCGCTGGTCGACGCCCTCCCCGGCCTGATCCGGCAGGAGACCGCGCGGACGGTAAGCAGCGCGGACGGTGGCGCGGCTGCGTTCTACCGACAGGCCGACCTGTACTTCGCCGACCTGGAGGCGCTCGGCGCCGGTTTCGCCTCCGAGCAGGGCAAGCAGACCGCAGCCGACGCGGCCGCACTGGCGAAGCGGACCGGCTGCGTGCTCACGATGATGATCAGCGAGCTCGACGGGTAGCCCGCGGCGACCGGGGGGCAGGATGTGCGCATGAGCCAGCTGCGCATCGAGCACGACAGCATGGGCGACGTCGAGGTCCCGGTGCAGGCCAAGTGGCGCGCGCAGACCCAGCGTGCCGTGGGCAACTTCCCGATCAGCGGCCAGCGCCTCGAACGCGCGCACATCGAAGCGCTGGCCAGGATCAAGTCTGCGGCGGCAACGGTGAACGCCCGGCTGGGCGTCCTGCCCCAGGATGTCGCGGACGCCATCGTCGGCGCCGCCGAACAGGTCGCCGCCGGTCGCTGGGATGCCGAGTTTCCGGTCGATGTCTTCCAGACCGGCTCGGGCACGAGCAGCAACATGAACACCAACGAGGTGCTGGCGACCCTGGCCTCAGATCGGTTAGGGGCCCCGGTCCATCCCAACGACCACGTCAACGCGTCGCAGTCGAGCAACGACGTCTTCCCGAGCAGCATCCACATCGCGGCGACCAGCGCCGTGGTCAACGACCTCGTCCCCGCCCTGCAGCACCTGGCTGCCGCGCTGGGCCGCAAGGGCGAGCAGTTCGCGACGGTGGTCAAGAGCGGCCGGACGCACCTGATGGACGCCACCCCTGTCACGCTCGGGCAGGAGTTCGGTGGGTACGCCGCCCAGGTGTCGTACGGGGTGGAGCGGCTGCACTCCTGCCTGCCCCGGCTGGCCGAGCTGCCGTTGGGTGGTACGGCGGTCGGTACCGGCATCAACACCCCGCCGGGGTTCTCCGCAGCAGTGATCGCTGAGGTCGCTGCTTCGACGGGCCTGCCGCTGACCGAGGCTCGCAACCACTTCGAGGCCCAGGGGGCGCGCGACGCGCTCGTGGAGACCAGCGGCCAACTGCGCACCATCGCGGTCGGGCTCTACAAGCTCAGCAACGACCTGCGTTGGATGGGCTCGGGCCCGCGGGCCGGCCTCGGCGAAATCCGCCTGCCCGACCTGCAGCCCGGCTCCTCGATCATGCCCGGCAAGGTGAATCCGGTCCTGCCCGAAGCCGTGTGCCAGGTGGTCGCGCAGGTCGTCGGCAACGATGCGGCCATCGCCTTCGGCGGCGCCGCGGGCAACTTCGAGCTCAACGTCATGCTGCCCGTGCTCGCGCGCAACCTGCTCGAGTCGATCCGGCTGCTCGCGAACGTCTCCCGGCTGCTGGCCGACCGGTGCATCGACGACATCGAGGCCAACGTCGAGCGGTGTCGCGAACTGGCCGAGAGCTCGCCGTCGATCGTCACGCCGCTCAACCGCTACCTGGGCTACGAGAACGCGGCGAAGGTCGCGAAGCAGTCGTTGGCGCAGCGAAAGACGATCCGGCAGGTCGTCCTCGACGGCGGGTACGTCGAGCGTGGCGAGCTCACCCTGGCACAGCTCGACGCCGCTCTGGACGTGCTGTCGATGACCCTTCCTCCACAGGTCTGAGCGTTCATCCACAGCTCCCTGTCCGGCTCCCCGTTCGGGCGGCTGCGTCGCCATGCTGTGGTCATGACACGGGACAGGAGGCACCATGACCGCTATGACCACGTTGCCGTTCGGCCGACCGCTGACCAGGGCGGACCTCGAGGACCTGCCCGATGACGGGCATCGGTATGAGCTCATCGACGGGGTGCTGCTCGTGAGCCCTGGACCGCAGCTGCCGCACCAGGACATGGTCGGCAACCTGTACCTGTTGCTGCGCGCCGGCTGCCCGCCGCACCTCAAAGTCGTGCTCGCACCCTTCGCGGTGGCCCTGTCCGACGACACCGAGGTGCAGCCGGACCTGCTGGTGGCACAGCGGACGCAGTTCACCCGCAAGGAGCTGCCGGGCCCTCCCGTGCTGGCGGTCGAGGTCCTGTCCCCGAGCACCCGCCGCTTTGACCTGCTGCTCAAGCGGGACCGCCTGCAGGCCGCCGGCGTCGCGTCGTACTGGCTGGTCGACCCCGACGAGCCGTCGGTCACCGTGCTGGAGCTGCGCCACGGCAGCTACATCGAAGCGGCGCGCGCAGTCGGCGCGCAGCCCTGCGACGTGCTGCTGCCCTACCCCGTACGGATGGTGCCGCAGGAGCTGCTCGACGACTGAGCCGAGCGTCAGTCAGTCCTTGTCGTAGTTGGCCAGCGCCCGCAGGGACAGTCCGGTGAGGATGGCCCCGGACGCCAGGATCACGCCGAAGCACTCGAGCAGCTTGGTGGCGACAAAGCCGTCCAGCACGAGCGAGCGCAGGCCCTCGATGACATAGCTCACCGGGTTGTAGCGGGCCAGGGTGCGCAGCGGCTCGGAGAGCAGCTCGAAGGGCACGAAGTTCGGGGTGAGGAACAGCAGCGGGAAGAAGATGATGAAGCTGGCGTTGGTGGTCTGCACATTACGGGTCTTCAGCGCGATCGTCTGCCCGATGCCCGCGTAGGCGACACCGAACAAGGCGGCGAGCAGCACGATGAGCACGGCGCCGACCGGCCCGCTCTTGATCCGCATGCCGAACGCCAGCCCGAGCAGCAGGACCAGGGTGGAGGACAGCACGCCCCGCACGAAGTCCGCGGCGAGCCGGGCCAGGACGATCGAGGTACGACGGATCGGGGCGACCAGCAGCTTGTCGAAGTAGCCGAGGTCGATGTCGGTGACCAGCGCGAGCCCGCTGGTGGCCGTGGCCACCGCGAAGGCCAACGACACCGGCACCTGGAACGCCACGTAGCTCTGGCCCTTGAGGAACGGGGTCCGGCTGGTGAAGGTCTTCGACACCTGCCCGAGGTTGACCGCCAGGAAGAACAACGGGATGAACAACCCCGGGAGCGTCGCTGCGGGCAGTTTGATGATTTCCTTCACCGCACGTCGGCTGAGCAGCAGGATCTCGTTCATGCGTCCACCTCGTCCAGGTTGCGTCCGGTGGCCTGCAGGAACACGTCGTCGAGCGTGGGGCGGCTGATCGAGATCGGGCCCACCTCGACGGCCGCCTCGTCCAGGGCGCGCACGATGGCCGGCACCGCGGCAGCACCGTTGGTGACGTAGACCGCGATGCCCGCCTCGTTGTCGGTCACGTGGTCCACCCCGCGTAAGGACTCGACGGCGGCGCGCAGCTTGGGCTTGCTGCCGCCCGCCCGCCCCAGGCCGACGGTCACGACGTCCGCGCCCATTTGGCTCTTGAGCCCGTCCGGTGTGCCCTCCGCGACCAGCCGACCGCCGTCGATGATCGCCAGCCGCTCGCACAGCTGATCGGCCTCCTCGAGATACTGCGTGGTGAGAAAGACCGTCGTACCGGTGGCATTGATCCGGCGGACCTCGTCCCAGACCGTGATCCGGCTCGTGACGTCGAGCCCCGTCGTCGGCTCGTCGAGGAACAGCACCTCGGGCTCGTGGACCAACGCGCTGGCCAGGTCAAGACGGCGTTTCATGCCGCCGCTGTAGGTCTTCACGCGCTTGTCCGCGGCGTCGCTGAGCCCCACGAGGGTGAGCAGCTCGCCGGCCCGATCCCGAGGCCTGGGGACGCGGTACAGCCCGGCCTGGAGCTCCAGCAGCTCGCGTCCGCTCTGCAGGGGGTCCAGCCCGATCTCCTGCAGCGCCACGCCGATCTTGCGACGCACGGCGGCGGGCTCGCGGGCCACGTCGTGACCCGCCACGGTCGCGGTGCCGCCCGTCGGGGAGAGCAGCGTGCACAGCATCCGGACCGTGGTGGTCTTGCCCGCCCCGTTGGGGCCGAGGAAGCCGAACACCTCACCGGGCCGCACCCCCAGGTCCACTCCGGCCACGGCGTCGGTGCCCGCGAAGGACCGCCGCAGCTGCTGCGCACTGATCGCCAACTCGTCCATGCGCGGCACCCTAGCGACGAGCTCCGACAACAACGCCGGCCTGTCGCTGCGCTACAGCGGCAGGTCCTCGAGCATCTCGGTGACCAGCGCGGCGATAGGTGAGCGCTCGGACCGGGTCAGGGTCACGTGCGCGAACAACGGGTGCCCCTTGAGCGCCTCGATGACCGCGGCCACACCGTCGTGCCGGCCCACGCGCAGGTTGTCCCGCTGGGCGACATCGTGGGTCAAGACCACGCGCGAGCCCTGGCCTAGCCGCGACAGCACGGTCAGCAGCACGCCGCGCTCCAGCGACTGCGCCTCGTCGACGATGACGAAGGCGTCGTGCAGCGAGCGACCGCGGATGTGGGTCAGCGGCAGCACCTCGAGCAGGCCGCGGGCCAGGACCTCCTCGACCACCTCTGCGGACACCAGCGCCCCGAGGGTGTCGAACACCGCCTGCGCCCACGGGCCCATCTTCTCCGAGGCGTCGCCCGGCAGATAGCCGAGGTCCTGGCCGCCCACGGCGTACAGGGGCCGGAAGACGATGACCTTGTTCTGCGTACGACGCTCCAGCACCGCCTCCAGCCCCGCGCACAGGGCCAGCGCCGACTTTCCGGTGCCCGCCCTGCCGCCAAGGGAGACGATGCCGATGTCGGGGTCGAGCAGCAGGTCCAGGGCGACGCGCTGCTCAGCGGAACGGCCGTGCACCCCGAACACGTCCCGGTCGCCGCGGACCAGCCGCACGCTCTTGTCCGGGGCGACCCGGCCGAGCGCCGAGCTGCGCGGCGAGAGCAGGACGAGCCCGGTGTGCGTCGGCAGCTCGGCCGCCTCGGGCAGCTCGAGGTGGCCGCCACCGTAGAGGGTGTCGAGGTCCTCGGCGGCGACATCCAGTTCGGCCATGCCGGTGTGGCCGCTGCTCACGGCGAGCTCAGCGCGGTACTCCTGCGCGGCCAGTCCGATCGCGGCCGCCTTGACCCGCAGGGGCAGGTCCTTGCTGACCAGGACGACGTCGCGGCCGTCGGCGGCCAGATTCGCTGCCACACAGAGGATTCGGGTGTCGTTGTCGCTGCCGCGCAGGCCGGCTGGCAACACCTCGGTGCACGAGTGGTTGAGCTCGACCCGCACTGTCCCACCGCCCATCGGCAGCGGCCGGTCGAGCCGGCCGTGCTCGATCCGCAGGTCGTCCAGCACGCGCAGCGCCTGGCGCGCGAACCAGCCCAGCTCGGGATGGTCGCGCTTGCCCTCGAGCTCGCTGACTACGACCAGGGGCAGCACGACCTCGTGCTCGTCGAAGCGGCCCATGGCGCCCGGGTCGGACAGCAGCACGGAGGTGTCGAGCACGTACGTCGTGAGGCTCATCGCGGTACCCCCTGCAGGAGTGCGAGGCCGGGAGCGGTGCACATGGTCGGGGGGCTCCCGCACGGCCGAGCGGAGGTGCCGGCCGCTGCACCCAGTGTGCGACGCGCCCGACGTCGTGGGCCCGCGACACGCAGGGGCTCGCCGGTGAACAGCAGGTCGCCTACGCGACGAGCAACTGCCTTACCGCGTCAGCGATCTCACTGATCGCCACGTCCGCCGCGTCGACAGTGCCACCCGCACCGAGGAACCCGTGTACGAGCCCGGCGTACTGCCGGTGCCACACCGGCACCCCGGCCGCGGCGAGCCGCGCGGCATAGGCATCGCCGTCGTCGCGCAGCACGTCGTACCCGGCCGTGGCCACGACGGCGGGCGCGAGCCCGGCGAGGTCGGGAGCGGCAGCGGGCGAGAGCAGTGGGTCGCCGAGCTCGGCGGTGGCGGCGTACTGCGTCCAGTACCAGCGCATCTCCTGCGCGCTCATGCCGTAGCCCTGGGCGTTCTGGTCGTACGACGGGGAGCTCGCCTGGGCATCGAGCGCGGGGTAGACGAGCAGCTGCGCCGCGAGCGGACGGCCCTCGGCCCGCAGGACGAGCGCGACCGCCGCGGCGAGGCCGCCCCCGGCGGAATCCCCACCGACGCCGACGCAGGCGAACTCCTGCGACCCGGCCCAACGCACCGCAGCGAGACAGTCCTGCAGTGCAGCCGGGTACGGGTGCTCCGGTGCGAGCCGGTAGTCCACCGCCAGCACGGCGATGCCCGCTCGGTGGCACAGCGCCCGGGCGACCCCCTCGTGGGAGTCCAGGCCGCCGACGATCCACCCGCCGCCGTGCAGGTAGACCAGCACCGCGGGCCGTTCGGCACCCTTGGGACGGTGCAGCCGACAGGGGACGCCGTCGATGAGCTGATCCTGCGAGCTGCCGACGGGCTCGGGCAGCCAGCCCTCACCGCGGCGGGTGGCCACCAGCTCCTCGTACGCCGCCCGGAGCTGGTCGGGGGTCCGTGAGCCGACCGGGACCGGGGGCGGGAGCAGCGTCAGCAGGGCGGCGACCTGCGGGTCGAGGGTCATGCCCGGCCATGCTGCCAGACCACCTTGGGGTGGCCGCTCAGGTGCCGTAGCGCCGCTGCCTGGCGGCGTACGCCCGCAGGGCCCGTAGGAAGTCCACCCGGCGAAAGTCCGGCCAGTATGCGTCGCAGAAGTAGAACTCGCTGTGCGCGCTCTGCCAGAGCATGAACCCCGACAGCCGCTGCTCACCGCTGGTCCGGATGAGCAGGTCCGGGTCGGGCTGCCCGCTGGTGTAGAGGTGCTCGGCGATGTGGTCGGGGTCCAGGAACTCTGCGACCTGCTCCAGCGTCGCGCCGGTGGCCGCGTGCGCCTGCAGCAGCGACCGCACCGCGTCGGCGATCTCGCGCCGGCCGCCGTACGCGACGGCGATGTTGACCACGACGCCAGGGCGTCCGGCGGTGCCCTCGGCCGACTCCTTCAGCAGGCGCGCGGTCTGCGCCGGCAACAGGTCCAGCGCGCCGACGATGTTGAGGGTCCAGCGGTTCTGCGGCCCGGCGAGGTCGCCGACGACGGCCTCGATGATGCGCAGCAGCGGCGCGAGTTCGGCGTCGGGCCGGCCCAGGTTGTCGGTGGACAGCAGCCAGAGCGTGACCACCTCGACGCCGGCGTCGTCGCACCAGCCGAGCAGGTCCACGATCTTGTCCGCGCCGCGCTGGTGACCGTCGTTGACGCTGGCCGCGCCCGTCGCGCGGGCCCAGCGGCGGTTGCCGTCGAGCATCACGCCCACGTGCCGGGGCACAGGGGCGCTCGAACGGGCCAGCGCCGCAGCGAGGCGGCGCTCATACCCGGCGTAGACCAGGTCCCGAAGACCCAACCCGACACCTCCTGTGAGCGGTAGCAGGCCGAGCCTAACGGGCGTCAGCCCACCGGGCGGCTCAACGCGGCCGCGTCCTCGCCGTCGCCGTACTCCACACCGACCTGCGCGAACTCCTCCACCAGGGCCTCCAGGAAGCGCAGGAGCTCGTCGCTGGTCAGCAACGCCCGCGTCCCGGTACCGGCCGACCCCCATGCCTGCAGGACCGCCAGGCACCGCACCGACCAGCGCGCATCGGCCCAGGTCCGCTCGACCTCGAGGGTGAGCCGGAGCTCCCCGACCGTGCTCAGGTCGTCCGGATCACGCGCGCGGAAGCAGAACAGCTCGCGGTCGCGCGGCAGGTAGGGCTCGATCTCGGCCCAGCAGGCGTCCGAGGCCTGCCCGCAGTCGCGGGCCCAGGCCCGCAGCCCGGCCTCGACGCTGCTGTCCGGGAACTCCCCGCCGGCAGCCCGGACGGCGCGCAGCCGGGCCGTGGTCGAGGCCAGGAAGTAGCCGCACCGCTCGCCGACCTCCCCGAAGGCGCTGCCATCGCGTTCGAGGCGCAGCGTCAGCTCGTACGGCACGCCGTCCCGGTCCTGGACCGGTACGGGCAGGACCGCGAGTCGCGAGCCGTCTGCACACCTCACCTGCGCCAAGGGCTAGGCCTCCAGCCGAGCCACGAGCTGGGCGTGCTCCTCACGGAGCTCGGCCGGCAGATGCCTGCCGAACTGCGCGAAGAACTCCGGGATGAGACCGGCTTCCTGCTTCCAGATCTCGCTGTCGACGCTGAGCAGCAGGTCCAGGTCCTCGCTGGGGATGTCCAGGCCGTCGAGGTCGAGCGCGTCCCGGCTCGGCAGGATCCCGATCGGGGTCTGCACGCCGTCGGCCGTTCCCTCGATGCGCTCCACGATCCACGCCAGCACGCGGGAGTTCTCCCCGAAGCCCGGCCAGAGCCACTTGCCCGAGGCGTCCTTGCGGAACCAGTTGACGTAGTAGATCTTCGGCAGCTTGTCGGCCGTCGTGGCCTTGCCGATCTCGAGCCAGTGGGCGAAGTAGTCGCCCATGTTGTAGCCGCAGAACGGCAGCATGGCGAACGGGTCGCGGCGCAGCTGCCCGATCGCACCGGCTGCGGCAGCGGTCGTCTCGGAGGAGACCGTGCTGCCGAGAAACACCCCGTGCTGCCAGGTGAACGACTCCGTCACCAGCGGTACGGCGGTGGCGCGCCGACCGCCGAACAGGATCGCGTCGATGGGCACGCCATCGGGGTCCTCCCACTCCGGCGCGATGGTCGGGCACTGCCCGGCAGGGGTGGTGAAGCGGGCGTTGGGGTGGGCGGCCGGCGTCTCGGACTCCGGGGTCCAGTCGTTGCCCTTCCAGTCGGTGAGGTGCGCAGGCGCCTGCTCGGTCAGGCCCTCCCACCACACGTCGCCGTCGTCGGTCAGCGCCACATTAGTGAAGATCGAGTTTCCGTAGAAGGTCTTCACGGCGTTGAGGTTGGTGTCCTCCCCGGTACCGGGGGCGACGCCGAAGAAGCCGGACTCGGGGTTGATCGCGCGCAGCCGGCCGTCCTCACCGAAGCGCATCCAGCAGATGTCGTCACCCACGGTCTCCACGGTGTAGCCGGGAACCGTCGGTCGCAGCATCGCCAGATTGGTCTTACCGCAGGCCGACGGGAACGCCGCGGCGACGAACCGAGGCCGGCCGCTCGGCGGGGTGAGCTTGAGGATGAGCATGTGCTCGGCCATCCAGCCCTCGTCGCGCGCCATGACCGACGCGATCCGCAGGGCGAAGCACTTCTTGCCCAGCAGCGCATTGCCGCCGTACCCGGAACCGAAGCTCCAGATCTCACGGGTCTCTGGATAGTGCACGATGTACTTGGTCTGGTTGCACGGCCACGGGACGTCCTGCTCGCCCTCGGCCAGCGGCGCGCCGACGGTGTGCACCGCCGGCACGAAGAAGCCATCGTCGCCGATCGCCTCGAGCGCCGCTGTGCCCATCCTGGTCATGATCTTCATGCTCGTCACGACATACGCCGAATCGGTGATCTCGACGCCCAGCTGGCTGATCGCGCCCCCCAGCGGGCCCATACAGAACGGGACGACATACATCGTGCGGCCGCGCATGCAGCCGTCGAACAGTGGCTGGAGCGTGGCCCGCATCTCGACAGGGGCCATCCAGTTGTTGGTCGGGCGGGCGTCCTGCTCCTGCTCCGAGCAGATGAAGGTGCGGTCCTCCACGCGGGCCACGTCGGTCGGGTCCGAGGCGGCGTAGAAGCTGTTCGGCCGCTTGGTGTCGTCCAGCTTGGTGAACGTGCCGTTCTTGACCAGCAGCGCGGTCAGGCGCTCCCACTCCTGCTCCGACCCGTCACACCACTGCACCTCATCCGGCTGCGTCAGCTCGGCCACCTCGCGGACCCAGGCCAGGAGCTTGGCGTTGTTCGTCGGGGCCTGATCAAGTCCGGGTGTCCGGGAAACGGTGGTCATGGGATCCTCTCCATCGAGGTGACGCGCACGGCTGCAGGGGGTAGACGAGTGTCTCGCTGTCCTACCCAGGCGCAACAGGGACCCACCCTGTGAGATCGGGCACCCGCCGACGTTGTGGAGTCACATGACCGAGACGTCCCACGAGCCGCACACCGAGCTCACGACCCAGGCCCCGCCCGCCGGGGACCCGCTCGGCGAAAGCCTGCACGACCGGGTGGACGCGGCCATCGACCGCGCTGCCGGGCTGCTCAAGCCACGGCTGCGCGGAGTGCTGCACGAGGCGGCGTTCGCCATCTCACTGGTCACCGGCACGGCCTTGATCTGCCTCGCCCCGGACGGCCTGGCCGGAGTCGCCGCCACCGTGTACGCCGCGAGCGTCGTCCTGCTGTTCGGGACCTCGGCGGCCTACCACCGGGGGCGCTGGTCGCCGCGCGGACACGCTGTGATGATGCGGCTCGACCACTCGATGATCTACCTGCTGATCGCCGGGACGTACACGCCGTTCTGCCTACTGCTGCTGCGCGGCACGACGCGGGACGTCGTCTTCGGGATCGCCTGGGGCGGGGCTGCTGCCGGGGTGATCGCCCGCAACGCCGTACGGCAGCCGCCCCGCTGGGTCTTCACCAGCCTCTACCTGGCCCTGGGCTGGACAGCCCTCGGGGTGCTGCCGCAGATCCTGTCCGGCGGCGGCGTCGCCGTCCTGGTGCTGCTGCTGGTCGGCGGCGCCTTCTACAGCGGCGGCGCGGTGGTCTACGCCCTGCGCCGGCCGGATCCCTCGCCGTCGTGGTTCGGTTTCCACGAGGTGTTCCACGCCTGTACGTTGGCCGCGTTCGCCTGCCACTACGTCGCGATCAGCCTGGTGGTGCTGTCCGACTGACCGATCGTGCCGCCCGCTCCCCGGGCACTGTCCCCGGCCCCCTCCCCGGCGATCATGCGGTGGTGCTCGGCCGTCACGCTCGGCGGTGGATCGAGATCGCATGATCACCGGGTGGGCGCGGTCAGGGGGCGGTGACCGGTCCCTGCTCCCGGACCTTCTCCACGGCCTGCATCGCCTCGCGCAGCTCGGCGAGCCAGCTGTCGGCGTTGCGGCCGACCAGCTTGACGCACCAGGCGACCGCTTCCGCGCGGCTCCTGGCGACGCCGCTGTCGACCAGGGTGTCGAGTACCTGACGTTCAGGCTGGCGCAGCCGGGTCATGACCGGCACGGCCAGGTGGGTGAACAGCTGCCCTGTACTGCCGACGGTGACCCCCCAAGCAACCTTGCGCCCGAAACGGTGCTCAGCCTCCCTGGCGATCTGGACCCGCTCCTCGCGGGTGTCCTCCCGCCAGCGGGTGGCCCGGCCGGCCTCGGCCGCGGCGACATCGGCGTCGGTGTGGGCCTCGGCCCCGTCGGTCGCAGGCGGCTCGACGGTCAGCATGACCGTCAGTTCATCGCGATCGACGGCGATCTCGGCTGTCCCCCAGCTGTCGGGCAACCGGCCGGCGAACCAACCGCTCGCTCCGTCGGCAGCCGGGGCATCGCGGTCCTGGCCATGGTGACCAGGGCCATGCGGGCCCCCGTGGCCTCGTGCTCCACCCCGGTGACCGGCGCCTTCGGGCGACTGCCGCCCGTACTGCTCGTGTGGGTGCCTCATGGCTACCCCTCCTCATTCTGTAGCTGTGCTTACATGATTACACAGCAACGCTGGAGCCTCCGTCATTCCCGCCAAGTGCCGCACCGCTCCAGCGCTCCAGCCCGCCGATCAAGGCGGAATGCCCATGATCGCGACGACGACCACGGGCCTTTCGCCTTGATCGGCGGGAGACGGGAGGCGGGAGGCGGGAGGCGGGAGGCGGGAGGAAGGGAAGGGAAGGGAGCTCAGGTAGGCAGGACCACGCCGAGCTGCTCGCGGAGCCGGGCCGCATCGACCGTCGGCGCCTCGCAGACCATCGATCGGCAGACGTACGCCGCACCGGGCGGCCGCCCCTCGGCCAGGGGACCGTTGACGGCGAGTACGGCGCCGGGCGAGGTCGCGAGCCGGGCGACGTCGAGCAGGTCCGGCCGGTCGAGCACGACGACCTCCGCCGGTCCGGCGATCAGCGCCTCGCCGACCGCGCAGGCCCAACCGGCGAAGCGGGCATGCCGACCGAACAGCGGGGCGAGGGTCGCGAGGCACTCCTCGGCGGCGCGGCGGTGCCGGTCCGAGCCGGTGAGCGCGGCGTAGGACAGCAGCGCGCCGGCAGCGGCCGCCGCGCCAGACGGTGCCGGGCCGTCCGTCGGATCCTGCGGCCGTCGGACGAGTTGCGGGGCATCCGCGGCTGTGTCGAACAAGCCGCCGCTGCCGTCGGGGAACTGGGTCAGGACCACTTCGAGCAGGGCGTGCGCGCCCCGCAGCTGGTCCAGGTCCCCGGTCGCCTGATAGAGCGCGAGCAGCCCCTCGGCGACGTCGGCGTAGTCCTCGAGCACACCTGCGTGCGACCCCACGACACCGCCTCGGGAGACGCGGCGCAGCCGGCCGTCCACCCAGTGCAAGGTGCGGACCAGGCCGGCGCACGCGGTGGCGGCGGCAACGAGGTCGGGCCGGTCGAGCAGGACGCCCGCGTCGGCGAGCGCCGCGACGGCCAGCCCGTTCCATGCGGCCACGACCTTGTCATCCCGGCCCGGTTGCGGTCGCGACCCGCGGGCCTCGAGCAGCCGTGCGCAGACCGACGCGTAGCGGTCCGGGTCCGCCGGCTCGCCGAGGCGCTGCAGGACCGACGACCCCTTCTCGAAGGTCCCGGTCGTCGTCACGTCGAACTGTTCCGCGGCCCAGGCGCCGTCGTCCTCACCGAGCACCTCGACGAGCTCGCCCGGCGTCCACACGTAGGTCAGGCCCTCCTCGCCGTCGGTGTCGGCATCCAGGGCGCTGGCGAACCCGCCCTGCGCCGTACGCAGGTCCCGCAGCAAGAACTCGGCCGTCTCCAACGCGACCCGGCGGGCGTCGTCGTCACCGCTCGCGCGCCACCAGTGCGCGTAGATGCGCAGGAGCAGCGCGTTGTCGTACAGCATCTTCTCGAAGTGGGGCACGATCCATCGGCGGTCCACCGAGTACCGCGCGAAGCCGCCGCCGAGCTGGTCGTACATCCCGCCATGAGCTATGGCCCGGCAGGTGTGGGCGACCAGGTCGAGCCCCTCGCCGGTGCGGGCGCTTCGTCGCAGCAGGAACTCCAGCACCATCGACGGCGGGAACTTCGGTGCCGAGCCGTAGCCGCCCGCCACCCCGTCGTAGGAGGTGGCGAGGTTGGCCGCGGCGCTGTCCAGCAGGGACGCCGTGACGTCGGCCCGGCCGGTGCTGACGGGGCGGTCCAGCCGGCGTACGACATCGGCGCCGGCCGCCTCGACCTCGTCCCGCTTGTCGGCCCACGCGGCGCTCACCGAGGCGAGCACCTCGCCGAAGCCGGGCATCCCCTGCCGTCGCTCCTTCGGCCAGTAGGTGCCGCAGAAGAACGGCTCGCCCTTGGCGGTCAGGAAGCTCGTCATCGGCCAGCCGCCGTGGCCGGTCATCGCCTGCACGGCCTCCATGTAGACCGCGTCGACGTCCGGCCGTTCCTCGCGGTCGACTTTGACGTTGACATAGTGCTCGTTCATGTACGCCGCAGTGGTCTCGTCCTCGAACGACTCGTGCGCCATGACGTGACACCAGTGGCAGGCCGCGTACCCGATGGACAGCAGCACCGGTACGCCGCGGCGCTCGGCCTCGGCGAAGGCCTCCGGCCCCCACGGCCACCACTCCACCGGATTCTCCGCGTGTTGGAGCAGATAGGGACTCGTCTCGCTGACCAGCCGGTTCGCCAAGGCTCACACTCTTTCCGATGATGTCGTCTGTCTCGTAGGGTCACAGACAGAGGAAACAAGCCGATGAGCGGGTGGGGACATGTCGCCGCGCTCCGAGTTGTGTAGGGCGTGGTCGGCCTGCCGCCGGCGGCCAGATCGAGCGGTTCACCAAACGCGGCTGCGGACCCGGTGGTCGCGCCCGCGCCGTGGGAGCTCGCTGTCCCGCTACCAACAGGTCGCAGCTGATGCGACACATCACTTGGTCCTGCTTGCCGGTAGTTGCCGGTTCAGTGCTGCGAGGTCCAGCAGGGACCAGACCTGGGTGACGCGTCGTCCTCGAGCAGCTCGCGGTACTGCCGACCGGTCATCCGCTCGTCGTTGTAGACGAGCTCGTCCGCGACGAAGGTCGGCAGGTCCTCGAACCGCCGCTCGTTCACAGTGGCGATGTAGTTCAGGTAGTGCTCTTTCAGGTCGATCGCCGACACGTGGCAAGCCCCTCCTTGGGTGGTGCGGCGCTTGCAGTGCCGCATCTGTCAGCGCGACAGCAGGGCGACCGCCAAGCGCAGCCCCGCTGCGAAGTCTTCTGCACGTTCCCAGGCTCCGAAGTGGCCGCCGTCGGGCCGCTCGTCCCACGCGCGCACGTCGAAGAAACGCTCACCGAACTCGCGCGGCGCCGTCACGAGGTCGTGCGGGAAAATCGTGAACGCCGTGGGGACATCGACGCGTCCGACGGGCTCCGCCTGTTCGGCGTACGGCGTGAACGAGGTGCCGATCGCACCGCTGACCCAGTAGGCCGTCACCCAGGTCAACAGGTCCTCGCGGGGGAACACCGACTCGACGTTCCCGCCACAGTCGCTCCAGGAGCGCAACTTCTCCACGACCCACGCCGCCAGCCCGGCCGGGGAGTCCCCCAGCCCGACGGCCAGCGTGCCCGGCTTGGTGGACTGCTCCAGCGCGTAGGCCGCCTCCGTCCCCTGCCACCGCCGACCAGCCCGCAGGTAGGCGCGCTCGGGCTCGCTGAACTCCGCCTCGTCGACGGTGAACATGTGCCGGTACGGCACGTCGGTCAGGTGCAACGCACCGACGCGCCCGGGGTACCGGACGGCGAGGCCCTCGGCCACCGAACTGCCGACATCCCCGCCGGAGACGACGTACCGCTCGTACCCGAGCTCCTCCATGACGCCCGCGACGGCGTCGGCCATCACGCTGGTGGAGGCGGGTCGGCCAGTCCACGTCTCGGCGAACGGGTAGCCGGGCAGCGCCGGGATGACCACGTGCAGGTCCTCCAGCAGCGGAAGCACCCGCTCGAAGCGCAGCACCGAGTCCGGCCAGCCGTGCAGCAGCACCACTGGGACCGCCCCGGACCTGCTGCTGCGGCGGTGTACGGAGCGGACGGCCCCCCCGGTTGCGGTGCGCACCCACGGAAGCGCACGCACCCGCTCCTCGTGCGGGCGCCAGTCGTAGTCCTCGGCCCAGCTCGTCAGCAGGGCGGTCAGGTAGTCGGCGTCGGTGCCGCGCTCCCAGCCGGCCGCGGGCGGTACCGCGACGCGACGCGTAGCCCGCACCCGTGCGCGCAGGTCCTCAAGGACCACATCTGTGACACGCGGCGGCGCTTCGCTCATGCTCGGCACTGTGTCACTGCTGCTGACGCGCCCTGTCTCCAGGCAGCACGGGGAAGGCGTCCCACTGCAGTGGGATGGCGTTGACGCATTGGCGAAGCGGCGCTTACTCCTGGGTGACGACGTAGATGCCGTAGATCACCCCGGGGATGTGTCCGCACAGCTGCAGCAGGAGCGCGATGAGGACCTTGCTGCTCAGGCCCTTCTTCATCGCGACCGCCAGCGGCGGCAAGAACAGGGCAATGATGACTTCCAGGACGGTCATGGGACTCCTTGGCCTTGGGCCGAGCGTAGGGGGGTGAGGCACATGTCTAGCGTGACGGCCGACTCAGCCCAGCGCCGCGCCGGCGATGCGTCCGACGAGATAGGTGATGCCGGCGGCGCCGAGGCCGATCGCAAGCTGTCGTACGGCCCGGGTCAGTGGCGGGCCGCCGGACAGCACTCCGACGACCGCTCCGGTGCCGAGCAGGGCGAATCCGACCAGGACACAGGCGAGGGCGAGGGCGGGCAGGCCGGCCAGTCCCAGGACGAAGGGCAGTACCGGCACGGCCGCGCCGGAGGCGAAGAACGAGGCGCTGGACAGCGCGGCGGCGAAGTCCGAGCCGACGGCGTCCAGCGCCTCCGAGGAACTCACCTCTTGGGCCGGTTCCTGGCTGGCCAGTACCGCGGCCGCCCGGCGTTCCGCTTCCTGAGCGGCCATGCCCCGAGCCCGGTAGACCAGAGCCAGTTCGTTGGCGTCGACGTCCAGGTGCGGTACCAGCGCTTGCGTGCCCGAGCTGGGTGCGGAGGCGGTCAACAGCTCCCGCTGGGACCGAACCGAGATCCACTCTCCGGCACCCATCGACAGCGCCCCGGCGAGCAGACCGGCCAGGCCGGTCAGCAGGATCGTGCTCGTGGCGACGCCGCCGCCGCTGACACCCAGCACCAGCGAGAGGTTGCTCAGCAGTCCGTCGTTCGCCCCGAACACCGCGGCCCGGAAGGTGCCCGACACCCGGGCCCGGCCGCGCGCGGCGAGCCCACGTACGACCTCCTCATGGACGCGTTCGTCAGCAGCCATGGTGGCGGTCGCATCGACGTCGTCTCCGTAGGGCGTGCGGCTCTCGGCCTGCTGGACGAGCGCCAGCACGAACACCGAACCGAATCGGCGGGCCAGCGCGATCAACGCCCGGGTCCGCAGCCTGCCGCGCCGCGGCCTCCCCGCGTCCTGACCGAGCAGTTCCTGCCAGTGCGCGGCGTGCCGCCCCTCGGCCTCGGCAATCGCCAGCAAGATCTCGCGGTCCTCACCGCCGCGGCGGCCCGCGAGCGAGCGGTACAACTCCGCTTCAGCCTGCTCATCGGCCAGCCGACGTCGCCACCGCCGCACCGCAGCCGCCCGCGCCTCCCCCGTCATCGTCGCCACCCGACCAGGTTGCCAGAACATCGAGTCGCCCTGCCTCGTACGGATCTATCCTTGGCTGCGTGGCCGACGCCATCTTCGAGCACCCACGGCTGGCCGCGATCTACGACGCGCTGGACCCCGACCGCAGCGACCTGGAGGCGTACTCCGCCCTGGTGGATGAGTTCGGCGCCCGCCGGGTGCTCGACATCGGCTGCGGGACCGGAACTTTTGCTCTACTCCTCGCAGGCCGCGGCCTCGAGGTGACCGGGGTCGACCCGGCGGTTAGCTCGCTCAACGTCGCCCGGACCAAACCCGGTGCCCATAGGGTGAAGTGGCTCCACGGCGATGTGGCCGTGCTGCCGCCCGTGGAGGTCGATCTGGCAGTAATGACCGGCAACGTCGCCCAGGCGATCGTCGACCCGACGGCCTGGGAAGCCACCCTGAGCCGGGTGCACGGCGCCCTGCGGCCCGGCGGACGCCTGGTGTTCGAGACCCGGGTTCCGGCCCGCCGCGCCTGGGAGGAGTGGAACCGTGCCGCGACACTTCGCACGACCCACATCGCAGATGTTGGCGCCGTCCAGAGCTGGGTCGACGTCACCGATGTAAGCGGGCCGCTGGTCAGCTTCCGGTGGACCTGGGTCTTCGACTCCGACGGGGCAACGCTCACGTCGGGCTCGACGCTGCGCTTCCGGGAGCGGGACGAGGTCGAAGCCGAGCTGCTGGCGCACGGGTACACCGTCGACGACATCCGGGACGCACCCGACCGGCCAGGACGAGAGTTCGTGTTCCTCGCCGGCCGACCTGGCTGACCGCATGAGGAGCTCCAGCCGCTGATCCGGACGAGCACCGACCGGTACGACCACCAGCCGCGGACCGAGGGCAGGCCTTCTACCCTTGTCCGGTGCCCGGGCCACTGCAGGTGACGCCGCGCGTACTGGTGCCGGAGGCGGAGCTGTCGTGGCGCTTCTCCCGCTCGTCGGGGCCCGGAGGTCAGAGTGTGAACACCTCGGACAGCCGCGCGGAGCTGTCGGTCGACGTGGCCCGAGGTGGCTGGCTGGACGAGCACCTGCGCGCCCGGGCCCTCGACCGGCTGGGGCCGCGGCTCGTCGACGGGGTGCTGACCATCGCCGCCAGCGAGCACCGCAGTCAGCTGCAGAACAGGGAGGCCGCGGAACGTCGGCTCGCGCAACTGCTCCGCGAAGCCGTCGCGCCACCGGCACCGCCGCGGCGACCGACCCGACCCACCCGCGGCTCCAAGGAGCGGCGCCTCGAGGACAAGCGCCAGCGCTCGGAGCTCAAGCGCAGCCGCCGCGCCGACCCGGAGTGACGAGGGCGACGTGCGGTGCCGCGACAACGGCGAGACCATGCAGAGCCGTTACGGAGCTGGGTCCGCGGGCCGTGCCCCTGGATCGCCCGGCTCGCCCGGATCCCCTTGCTCCGGCGTCGCCGCCCGTCGGCCGGTGGGAGGTGCCGACCGGCCACGGCGCCGGCCCTCGCGGGGCGTGAACTCTGTCGGCAGCCGCCTCAGCCGCTTGTTCATGTTGCGGATGAGCAGGACCGTCGCGGTGCCGATGAGCAGGACGACGAGCAGGCCGATCGGTCCCGCGGAGCCGCCGGTCCCCGCACTCGCTGCGAGGATCACGGCCGTACCCCGGCGAACAGATCGTCCTCGGGCAAGGCCGTCTCGACCTGCGAGCGGGCCAGCTGGAAGTCCTCGGTCGGCCAGGCTGCCTGTTGCACGTCGATCGGGCAGGCGAACCAGCGACCGGTCGGGTCTACCTGCGTCGCGTGGGCGATCAGGGCTTGGTCCCTGGTGGCGAACCACTGCGCGCAGGGCACGCAGGTCGTGACCCGACCGTGGTCCGCGGGGTCGTCGACCCACTTCTCGAGCCACTCCCCGTACGGCGACTCGATCCCGCGCTCGGTCATGGCAACGTGCAGGGCGAGCAGCCGCGGCTTGTGGAAGGTCATGTTGTAGTACAGCTTGCTCGGCTGCCACGGTGCGCCCGCGTCGGGGAAGCGTTGCGCGTCACCGGCCGCGTCGAACGCTGCGATCGACACCTCGTGGCACCGGACGTGGTCGGGGTGCGGATAGCCGCCCTTCTCGTCATAGGTCGTCATCACGTGCGGGCGCTCGCGCCTGACTACCTCCACCAACGCTCGGGTCTGCTCCTGGAGGTCCCCGATGCCGAAGCAGCCCTCGGGCAGCGGGGGCAGGGGATCACCCTCGGGCAGCCCGGAGTCGACGAAGCCCAGGAAGACCTGGCGCACACCGAGGATCTCGCGGGCCTTGGCCATCTCCCGGGCCCGGATGGCGGTGATGTCCGCGAGCACCTCGGGCTTGTCCATTACCGGGTTCAGGATCGAGCCGCGCGAGCCGTCGGTCAGCGTCACGACCAGCACGTCCACGCCCTCGTCGGCGTAGCGCGCCATCGTCGCGGCGCCCTTGCTGGACTCGTCATCGGGATGTGCGTGCACGCACATCAGCCGCAGCTGCTCGGGCACCTGGCTCCTCGTGGTCTGTGTGCGTGTGCACGTGCGGGACCATCTTCGCTCACCCCTTCCACGCCCTGCCTCCTGGAGCCGGATGACCACCCCGAGACGGCCGCCCGGGCGGTACGACGAGCCCCGCGGCCTGCCTTCGCGCCCGGTGCTGCTGACCGCCGGTGGCGTGCTCGGCGCGCTATTGCTCCTCGCCGCGTACGCGGTGTTCGTGCACCTGACCGGTAATACCGCGACCGCCGGGGTCGATGGCTACACGGTGGTGTCGGACGCGGAGGTGGAGGTGCGCTTCGAGGTCAGCAAGGCCGCGGGCTCCACCACGTACTGCCTGGTGCGCGCCCGGGACGTGGGCGGCGCCGAGGTGGGAGCGCAATACGTCATGGTCGGTCCAGCCTCCTCCGGCACGGTCGTCCGGACCTATCGGCTGCGGACCACGAGGCGGGCCAACACCGGCGAGGTGGACGGCTGCCTGGCGCACGCGCCGTAGCATCGACAGCTCCGCCCCACCGGCCCAGGCAGCACCGACCTGGGCCGCCGCCGTCCCGAGGAGCCACCGTGAGCACCCAGCCGCAGACCACCTGGCTGACCCAGGAGGCCTACGACCGGCTCAGCGCCGAGCTGGCCAGCTCCACCGGTGAGCGCCGGGCCGACATCGTGGCCAAGATCGAAGCTGCCCGGGACGAGGGCGATCTGAAGGAGAACGGCGGCTACCACGCGGCCAAGGAGGAGCAGGGCAAGCTCGAGGCCCGGATCCGCCAGCTCACGCAGCTGCTGCGCGACGCCAAGGTCGGCGAGGCCCCGACGTCGTCCGGGATCGCCGGCCCGGGCATGGTCGTCCAGGTCCGGTACGGCGGGGACGACGAGATCGAGCGCTTTCTGCTCGGCTCGCGGGAGGACAACACACACGGCGATCTGGAGGTGTTCAGCGCCCAGTCGCCGATGGGCAGGGCCCTGAACGGTGCGAAGGTCGGCGACCACGTCAGCTACGCCACACCGTCCGGCCGTACCCTGACCGTCGAGCTGCTCTCCGCCGAACCGTACGTCCCCTAGCCGCTCAACCCCCGCGTACCGCCTCCTTCGCCTGCCCCGCCTCCCCGGGCTCCCCGACCTCCGCAGCACGCGCTCCTGTCCGCTACCGGTCCATCCCGCCCGCCTCAGGGTCGGGATGCGCCCTGTCGAGGACCGCCCACTGGGCGCAACCCCCTTTCGACGCAGGTGCCGGGGCTGGTCATGACGGCACGGTCCTACGAGCAAGCGAGCCCTGTGCCGACCATTCACAGCCCCCCGCCCGTCCACAGCCTTCCCGCCCCTCGCGTGCTCGACCGCGCAGTTGTGGGTCGGGAAGCGCCCCAGCGGGTGAGGCGGAGCGCGGGTCGGGAAGCGCCCCAGCAGGCGAGCCAGAGCGGGGCGGTTCCCGACCCTCGACCGGGGGAGCGCCGCAGCCGCACCCGCTTGCCGCGGTAGTCGCCGACCTCAGGCCTGGGCGACCGCGTACGACGCAGCGCTGAGCTGGTCGAGCACGCTCGCGCTGTGGTCGGCGCCGCGGGTCTCCAGCTGCAGTTCGATCTCGACCTCGTCCAGGTGCAGCCCGTGGCCGGTGCGCTGGTGCTCGACGTCGAGGACGTTGGCGCCGCTGACGGCGAGCACACCGAGCAGCCGGGCGAGCTCACCGGGCCGGTCGGGGACGCGTACCCGCAGGGACAGGAACCGGCCGGCAGCGATGAGCCCGTGCCGGATCACCTTGCTCAGCAGCAGCGGGTCGATGTTGCCGCCGGAGAGCACGATCACGACGGGTGGCTCGAACGCGCGGGGGTCGTCCATGACGGCGGCGAGGGCGGCCGCGCCTGCAGGCTCGATGACGAGCTTGGCCCGTTCGAGCGACAGCAGCAAGGCCCGCGACAGCGCATCTTCGTCCACCAGTACCACGGAGTCGACGAGATCGCGTACGTGGGCGAAGGTCAGCTCGCCGGGCTGTCCCACGGCGATGCCGTCCGCCATCGTGAGCATGGACGGCAGGCGGACCGGCCGGCCCGCAGCGAGGGAGGACGGGAAGGCCGCCGCGCCGCTGGCCTGGGCGGCAACGACCCGTACGTCCGGTCGCTGCCCCTTCACCGCGACCGCGACGCCCGACACCAGGCCACCGCCACCGGTGCAGACCACGACGGTGCGCACGTCCGGGCACTGCTCGATGACCTCGAGCCCCAGGGTGCCCTGGCCCGCGATGATGTCGGAGTGGTCGAAGGGGTGGATGAGCACCGCGCCGGTCTCGTCCGCGAAGGCCGACGCCTCCACGAGCGCGTCATCGACGCTCGTCCCTGACAAACGTACGGCCGCCCCGTACGCCTTGGTAGCAGCGACCTTGGGCAACGGCGCGGCGACCGGCATGAACACGGTGCTGCGGCTGCCGAGCAGGGACGCGGCGAGCGCGACGCCCTGCGCGTGATTGCCGGCGCTGGCGGCCACCACCCCGCGGGCGCGCTCGGCGTCACTGAGCCGGGCGATCCGCACGTAGGCACCGCGGATCTTGAACGACCCGGTGCGCTGCAGGTTCTCGCACTTGAGCCAGACGGGGCCGCCGACCCGGTCCGAGAGCACGCGCGAGCCCTCGAGCGGAGTGGTCCGCGAGATCCCGTCGAGCAGGACACGGGCGGCGCGCACGTCAGCGAGGGAGACCAGCGGGATCACGGCCCGATCGTGCCACGCAAAATGCCGACCTCACGCGACGTCGATCTCACTCGCCGTTCCAGTACCGGTCGCCGCCCAGGACCAGGGCCGCCGCACCGAGCAGCCCGGACTCCTGCCCGAGCCGCGCCGGTTCGACCACGAGGGCGGCGAGGTAGCCGAGCCGGGCCCGGAGCGCGAGCTCCTCGCGCAGCGGCCCCCACAGCAGCTCCCCCACCTGCGACAGCCCGCCGCCGACGACGACGGCGCGTACGTCGAGCAGCGCGGCCGCTGACGCGATCCCCCGGCCCAGCGCCCGGCCGGCCCGGTCGAAGGCCGCGACCGCGACGGTGTCCCCGGAGGCGGCGAGCGCGGCCAGGGCGGCGCCGTCCGCAGCCGGACAGCCGCGCGCCGCGGCCCAGGACACGAGGGCCGGGCCGCGGGCGATCGCCTCCAGGCACCCGCGGCCGCCGCAGCCGCACGCCGGCCCGTCCGGGTCGACGACCACGTGGCCGACGTGACCGGCGTTGCCGGAGGCGCCGTCGACCAGGTGGCCACCGAGCACGAGGCCGCCGCCCACACCGGTCGAGACGACCATCCCGAGCAGGTCCCCGGTCCCCCATCCGCCGCGCCAGTGCTCCGCGATCGCCAGGCACACCGCGTCGTTGTGCAGGCGGACGGGCGTCCCGGGGTAGCGCCGCGCCAGCCACGCCCGCAGTGGGAAGGCGCGCCAGGCCGGGATGTTCAGCGGGCTCACCTCCCCGGCGGGCCACTGCATCGGGCCGCCGCAACCGACGCCGACCCCGTCGTACGCACCCGGGTAGTGATCCAACAGAGCGCTGAGCGACGCCGTGGGATCGCTGCCGGTCGGCGCCCGCTCGACCTGCGACAGCTCGCCGCCCGGCGTGACCAGGCCGGCTGCGAGCTTGGTGCCCCCGACGTCCAGGGCGAGGACCACCCCGTTCCGGCCAGCGCCCATGGCCGACAGTGTGCAGGCAGCACGAGCGCGACGTAGCGTGGCCAGGGTGACGACGCCCCAGCCCACGACCCTCGGCGCACTGCGCGACAGCGGCCATCAGCACACGACCGTCAAGGCCGAGGTCCGCGCCAACCTGCTGTCCCGCCTGGCTGCCGGCGAGCCGACCTTCCCGGGCATCCTGGGCTTCGACGACACCGTGCTGCCGCAGGTCGAGCGGGCCCTGCTCGCCGGCCACGACATCGTCCTGCTGGGCGAGCGTGGTCAGGGCAAGACCCGCCTGGTACGCACCTTGGTCGGGTTGCTCGACGAGTGGACGCCGGTCATCGCCGGCTGCGAGATCAACGACCACCCGTACGCCCCGGTCTGCAGCCGCTGCACCCACCTCGTGGCCGTGGAGGGCGACCAGACGCCCGTGACCTGGAAGCACCGCAGTGACCGGTACGGCGAGAAGCTCGCCACCCCCGACACCTCCGTCGGGGACCTGATCGGCGACGTCGACCCGATCAAGGTCGCCGAGGGCCGCACGCTGGGGGATCCCGAGACGGTCCACTACGGGCTCGTGCCGCGCACCAACCGGGGGATCTTCAGCGTCAACGAGCTGCCCGACCTCGCCGAGCGGATCCAGGTCTCGCTGCTCAACGTGCTGGAGGAGCGTGACATCCAGGTCCGCGGCTACACACTGCGCTTGCCGCTGGACCTGCTGCTGGTCGCCAGCGCCAACCCCGAGGACTACACCAACCGCGGCCGCATCATCACCCCGCTGAAGGACCGGTTCGGCGCCGAGGTGCGCACCCACTACCCGATCGAGCTGGACGACGAGCTGGCGGTCGTACGGCAGGAGGCCCAGCTCAACTGGCCCGGGACGAACGTGGTGCTGCCCGACCACCTGCTCGAGATCGTCGCCCGGTACACGCGTCTCGTGCGTGAGTCCCCACAGGTTGACCAGCGCTCCGGGGTATCGGCCCGCTTCGCCGTCGCCTCGGCCGAGACGGTCGCCGCCTCCGCCGTACGACGGGCAGCGGTGGTCGGCGAGAGTGTGGCCGTCGCCAGGGTGTGCGACCTGCCGGCCGTCGTGCCGGCCAGCCGGGGCAAGGTCGAGTTCGAGGCTGCCGAGGAGGGCCGCGAGCTCGAGGTGCTCGCGCACCTGCTGCGCAAGGCGACGGCCGAGACCTTTCGCTCCCACCTCGCCGGCTTGGACCTGTCCGGGTTGCAGAGCCGCTTCGACGACGGGGCGACGCTGGAGACCGGCGACCTCGTCTCGGCTGCGCAGCTGCTCGCCGACCTGGGCCCCGTACCGGGCCTGGCCGCGCTGCTGGGCCGCCTCGGGGTGGAGGAGGAGTCGCCCGGTCTCGCCGCCGCCGCACTCGAGTTCGCCTTGGAGGGCCTGCATCTCAACCGTCGCCTCGCCAAGGACGAGGTGGGCGGCCGAACCGTCTACGGCCGCTGATGGACGTCCTCGCACTGCGCCGCCGGGTCGTCCTGACCGGGCTGCTGTGCACCGCGCTGTTCCTCGCGACCTCGTACACCATCGCGGCTCTCGCGGTCGATGACGCCTGGCTGCTGGCCGTCGTCGCGCTGATCTACCTGCTGGTCGCGCGGCCGCTGCTCGCCCCGGTGCGCGAGGCGATGCGCCTGCGGCGGCGACTGGCCTACCAGGCGTTCATGGACAGCCGGGAGCAGCAGCCGTGAGCCGGCCCTACCGTTACGGCGCCTGGAGCGGAGGTCGAGACCCGCTCGAACCGCCGTACGACGTGGCCAGCGCGCTGGACGAGATGGGCGAGCGGGTGCTGGCCGGGGAGTCCCCCCGTCAGGCACTGCGCGACCTGCTGAGGCAAGGCACTGACGGGCTGCGCGGCCTGGACGACCTGCGCCGCAAGGTCGCCAAGCAGCAGCGCGAGGCCCGTAAGAAGGGCAAGCTCGACGGGACGCTGCAGGAGGTCAGGGAGCTGCTCGAGAAGGCGCTGGAGCTGGAGAAGCAGGCGCTGTTCCCGGACCCCTCCGACGCCGCCCGGATGGCCGAGATGGAGCTGGACACGCTGCCCCGCGACACCGCCCGCGCCGTCCAGGAGCTCAAGCCCTATAACTGGCGCAGCCCCGAGGCGCGCGCGGCGTACGAGTCGATCGAGGACCTGCTGCGCCGCGAAGTCCTGGACAGCCAGTTCAAAGGGATGAAGCAGGCGCTGGAGAGCGCCACGCCCGAGGACATGGCCAAGGTCAAGGACATGCTCGCCGACCTCAACGCCATGCTCGAGGCCGACGCGAAGGGCCAGCATACGCAAGGGCAGTTCGAGGACTTCATGGCCAAGCACGGAGAGTTCTTCCCCTCGCAGCCAGGCACTCTCGAGGAGCTCGTCGACGACCTTGCCCGTCGAGCCGCGGCCCAGCAGCGCCTGATGGACTCCCTCACCCCGCAGCAGCGGCAGGAGCTCGGCGAGCTCATGGACGGCGCCATGGACCTGGACCTGGCCGCGCAGATGGCCCAGCTCGGCGACGCCTTGCGTAGCGCCCGGCCGGACCTCCCATGGGGCGGCCAGGAGCGCATGCGCGGCGAGCAGGGCCTGGGGATGGGCGAGGCGACCAGCGCCCTGGAGGAGCTGGCCGACCTCGACGATCTTGAGGCCGCGCTCGGCCAGGACTACCCCGGGGCATCGCTGGACGACATCGACGAGGACGCGGTCCAGCGGGCCCTCGGCCGGGGCGCGCTGGACGACGTCCAGGCGCTGCGCCGGATCGAGCGGGAGCTGCACGAGCAGGGCTACCTCACCCGGGACGCGAACGGCCGGCTCGAGCTCAGTCCCCGCGCCGTACGCCGGCTCGGGGCGACGGCGCTGCGCAAGGTCTTCGCCGACCTCGCCGCGCACGGCCGGGGGTCGCACGACGTGCGCGACGCCGGGGCCGCGGGCGACATCACGGGGTCGTCCCGGCAGTGGGAGTTCGGCGACGAGCAGCCGCTGGACGTCGTACGCACCGTCCGCAACGCCGTGCTCCGCAGCCCGCCCCGTGCCGCCGGCGGCCTCGGCCGGGCGGCCGTGCGCCTGCAGGTCGAGGACTTCGAGGTCGTCGAGACTGAACGGCGCACGTCCGCAGCGGTCGCCCTGCTCGTGGACCTGTCGTTCTCGATGGAGCTGCGTGGCACCTGGGGGGCGGCCAAGCAGACCGCCCTGGCACTGCACTCCCTGGTGAGCACGAAATACCCGCAGGACGCGATCGAGGTCATCGGCTTCGCCGACTACGCGCAGGTGCTCAAGGCCGAGCAGCTCGCCGGCCTGGAGGCGCAGCGGGTGCAGGGCACCAACCTGCAGCACGCCCTGATGCTCGCCGGACGCTTCCTCGGGCGGCACCCCGACAGCGAGCCGGTCGTGCTCGTGGTCACCGACGGGGAGCCCACCGCGCACCTCACCCGCGACGGCTGGGCCGAGTTCTGCTGGCCACCGCTGCCCGAAACCCTCGAGCTGACGATGGCCGAGGTCGAGCGGGTCACCCGGCGCGGCGCGACCATCAACGTGTTCATGCTCGACGACGAGCCGCGGCTGGTCGACTTCGTCGAGCACCTGGCCGAGCGCAACGGCGGCCGCGTGTTCGCCGCCGACCCCTCCCGGCTCGGCGAGTACGTCGTCAGCGACTACCTCCGGGCCCGACGCGGCCGCTCGCGCTGATCGCCACCGGCCGACCCGCTCCTGTCAGCCCGGCTGGTTAGCCTCTTCCCATGCGCTACCTGGGCTCCTACGCCGTCGTCCTGGCCCTGCACCTGCTGACCGTCGCCTTTGTTGTCGGCCCGCTCGCCGTAGCCGCCGTCTCCAGCCCACGTCTGGTCCGCGCCGGCGACCTGGAGGGGTTGCGATCAGCCGTGCGCACCACCCGCATCTACGCCGCGGCGACGCTCGTCACAGTCCTGCTCGGGACCGCGCTGGTCGGGCTGTCCGGCACCGGCACCACGAAGTGGGACATGGGCGACGCGTGGATCGTCGGCTCCTACGTCCTGTGGCTGGCGGCGGTCGTGCTCACCGTCGCGGTGGTGCTCCCGGGCCTGCGCGCCGCCGTGGCCGCGCTCGAGAGCAGCGGCACGGCGGCGACCGGACGCATCGCCGTCGGCGCCGGCCTGGCGATGCTGTGCTGGGTCGCGATCATCGTGCTGATGGTGTCCAAGCCCGGCGCATGACCGAGGTCGTCCGCAGCACGGCCGCGGCCTCCGCCGACCTCCGCCGGCGCGTCCTGCGGCCGGGGGGCGCCCTTGAGCTGCCAGGCGACCACGACGAGGGCATCGCCTGGTTTGCGGTGCTGGACGCCGGTGCGGTGGTCAGCACGGGCAACGTCCGGCTCGACCCGGCACCCGCGCCCGTCCCGGCGTACGACGGGGCGTGGCGGCTGCGCGGCATGGCGACGCTGCCCGGGCGGCGCGGCGAGGGCCTGGGCGCGCGCGTGCTCGGGTCGGCAGTCGCACACGTCGTGAACTGCGGCGGGTCCCTGCTTTGGTGCAACGCCCGCGTGCCGGCGCAGCGGTTCTACGAGCGGCAGGGGTTCCTGCCCGTCGGTGCGACGTGGGAGGACCCCGTCATCGGACCCCACGTGCGTATGTGGCGGGACCTGCGTCGACCGACGTAGGCAGCAAGCAGCGTCAGGGCGATCAGGGTCAGCGGTGCCGTACGACCGGAATGTACGTGCCTGCACGCCCCGGACTCGGCAACCCTGTGCCAGAGTGCGAGCAAAACCACAACGGTCGGGAGGCATCGTGCGATATCGCGCGCCTACGGTCATGGTTGCTGCCCTCGCGGCGTCAGTACTGCTCGCCGCCTGCTCATCCTCAGATAAGCCGGCCGCCGTGAAGAGTCCGTCGGGGGGAGGCGAGGCGTCCACCGCACCCAGTCAACAGCCCACCCCTAGCGGGTCGAGCGGTGCAAGTGGCTCAAGCGCCCTGACCGGTCCCCCGCCGGTAGACCCCTCGGCCAGTCCTATCGCCCAGGCTGGCCGGGGTGCCATCCCCGGGCTCTCGGTCGCGATCCTGTCCCTCGCCCGCTCCTCGGGCGACACAGTCACGATGGCGTTTCGGGTGACCAACGTCAGCAAGGAGAGTCTGGCTATCGGACCGGCGTTCATCGACCCGGCGATCGTCAATCCGAACACCGCCAGCGACGCGGGCGGCGTGGCCCTCATCGACGCTCCGCACAACAAGAAGTACCTGGTCCTGCTGGACTCGGACAAGAACTGCATCTGCAGCAAGCAGCTCGGCAGCACTGATGTCGACGTCGGCAAGTCCACCGTCCTGTTCGCCGAGTTCCCGGCCCCCCCGGTCGCGACCAAGACAGTGCAGGTGACGATCCCGCACTTCCCGACCGTCGACGGCGTACCGATCTCCGGCGGGGGGTCGTGAACAGGGGAGGCCACCGCGCATCAGCAGCGGTCGTCGCGGCAGTCCTGCTGGGTACGGCGGTCGGCTCTGCGGCGCCTGCGCGGGCGGATGACGCCAGCCGCGTGCTGACCATCATCCGGCGGATCGTCGACCTCAACGCTGGCAAGGAGGTCAGCCGGACGACCACCGACGGCAACAAGATCGACATCAACCTCTCGAGCGACGTGTTGTTCAGCTTCGGCAAGGCCGAGCTCTCGCCGGGAGCTCAGCAGACCTTGAAGCTCGCCGCCGATCAACTTGGCAAGGCCAAGAGCGGCGCCGTGCACGTCGACGGCTACACCGACGACAAGGGCAGCGACGGCGTGAACCTTCCGCTGTCCAGCGAGCGGGCGAAGTCCGTTGCCGACGCGCTGGGCGCGATGGTGGGCTCGGGCTTCCGCTTCCAGGTCACGGGGCACGGGGCGGCTGATCCGGTGGCGCCGAACAGCAGCCCCGACGGGTCCGACAATCCCCTTGGCCGAGCCCTGAACCGCCGGGTGTCGCTCAGCTTCCAGCGCTAAGCGGGCTTTCTCAGCGCTGCGCCACCGCCCCCGGCCGCCGCGCGCCAACATGCCGCAGCTCCAGACGGTCGGTATCGGCCCGGGTCCTCGGCCGGGAGCATGCTCGCGCTGCTGGTGGCTAGGGTCGGCGCGTGCTCCGGCTTGTGCTGACCGCCGTCTTCGTCGTCGGCGTCCTGGCCTACCTCGTGACGCGCGCCCGACAGCAGGCGGTGTCGCGCGTCGGGGGGGCCCGACGGATGGTGCGGACCACAGGAACCGTCATGTCCCTGCACACGGGCATCGTCGACGTGCGCGGCTTCCAGCCCGATCAGACGCCCCTAGACTTCCCCGTCGTACGCTTCCAGGACGCCTCCGGAACCCCAGTCACCTTTCAGTCGCCCCGGGGCTGGACCCGGGCCCCGAAGGTCGGCCGGACCGTCACGGTCGCCTACGATCCGGACGATCCGCAGAACGCTCGGCTCGACGGGCACGAATGGCGCTCCTTCAACGTCGCGGCAACCATCGCTCTGGTCCTGGTGGTGGTCATCGTCGTCATCGGACTAGCCATTGCCGCGTTCCTCTACCGGCTTGCGCACAGCTGACGGCAACGCTAGCCGTTGAGCTGGAACGAATCGAAGATCTGACGGATGTGGCAGGTGTCGTCGTTCGCCTGCGGTCCGCCTATTGCGAAGGAGACGGCCGCACCCGCCTTGGTCAGGTAGTGCACTTCGAACAGGTGCAACGGGGTCGCCTTTCCCGTGCTGTGATCGGACTGGTCGTAGGTGCGCTCCACGACAATCCCCTGCTTCGTGCCCACCACGTGCACCTCCTTGTTCTGCAGGATCTTCTCCGTCTTGTCGCTGGTCACGTCCAGCAGCGAACGGACCGCCGTGACCAGGTTCGAGCTGTATCCGTCCTTGCGAGAGGCGAACCCGTAGCAATGCAGCCCGTCGGTGTATGGCCCGCTGCGCACCGTGGTGACGGCCTCGCCGAGCGCTCCGGTCTTGGCGCCGCGTTGCCAGTCCTGCGGGTAGGCGAAGTGGTAGCCGGGCCCTTGGAAGGTGGCGAAGCCCGGCGGGGCGGGTTGGGGGCTGGCCAGCCCCGTGCCGCCGCCACGTCCTCCGCAGCCTGCGGTCAGACTCATGCCGGTCAGCGCGAGCACCAAGGCGCTCGTGCGACTGGCCCTACTGCTACGGCGAAGACGGATCACGCTCCGAGGCCCTCCTTCCAGGTGACCAAGCCCTACGCCGGCGGTCCGGCGAGCGTCCAGCCGCGTACGGGGTCGCCGGCCACCTGCGGGGTCTGCCGGCCGTACGGCGTCTGCTTCAGCGTGACGACCTGCGCGTAGTAGGTCGCATAGCGCAGCGCCTCGCCCATGGTGACGCGCCCATCGTGATCGGCGTCGGCAGCCGCCTGAGCCATCCCGATCTGGAAGACCAGGCCCGTCCAGACCGAGGCGTGCCACTGCGGGTACTCGTAGGACTTCTGCGTCTGCTTCGAGCTGGCCGAGACCAGGACCCAGTCGCTGGGCAGGTCCTCCAGGAAGCCCCCGGCCTCGCATCCGGCGATGTCCATCCACAGGTGCCCCCGAACGCGGTGCATCGCCGCGGCGACCTCGCTGTCGCTGACGAAGTCGCGGTCGACCGGCCAGAGCTTCTCGTGGCCGCCTTCCTGCTTGACGTGCCCGGAGAAGTGGAAGTAAGTGAACGTGCCGGCGGCGCCCTTGCCGGCGAGCCAGTCCAGCCCGGAGCGCAGCGCCGAGCCGGTGGCCTGCTCCTCGGTCAGGACGCGGATGTTCTGCGGCAGCCACCCGTCCTGCAGGAGCTGTGCAGCGACCAGCCGCGCGTCGTCGGCGCCGGCCACCGTCGGGTGGGTGGGCGCGTGGTAGGCCGACACCCCGACGACCAGGGCGTAGCGGTCGGCCGGCGCGGCAATGTGCGCCGGCGGCGGGTCGTACTGCGGCCCCGGTGGCGGCCCGAGCTCCCCGTCGGTAGCGACGACCGCCTGCGCGGTGTGCCGCGCCGGGGCAGTCGCCGTTGGAGCAGCCTCCACGGGGCGGGCGAGCGCCTCGACCCGACTCGGCTCGGTGCGTTGCGACGTCGTCAGGCCCGCTCCCAGCACGGTGACCGGGGCCGCCAGCACGACGCAGGCGCCCCAGGCAGTGGCGCTCACAACCCACGTCGGCGTACGTCGGCAGGTCACCCGTCGATGGTCTGTGGCACCTCGGCTGGGGTCAAGCGCTCCCGCACCGTCCCGCCCCGCCGCCGCCGCGCCGCCGCCCCGCCGCCCCGCCGCCCCGCCGCCCCGCCGAGACTCTCACAACTGGGACAGCGCGCCTTCGAGGTCGGCGACCAGGTCCGCCGCACTTTCGATGCCGACCGACAGCCGGATGAGGTCCCCGGGCACCTCGAGCTGCGAACCGGCAGCCGAGGCGTGGGTCATCCGTCCCGGGTGCTCGATGAGCGACTCCACGCCGCCGAGGGACTCCCCGAGAGTGAACACCCGCGTGCTCCGGCAGACCTGCAGGGCGGCGGACTCCCCACCGGCGAGCCGGAAGCTCACCATTCCGCCAAAGGCCTTCATCTGCTTGGCGGCGACCGCGTGTCCGGGGTGGTCGGGCAGCCCCGGGTAGAGCACGCTCGCGACCGCGGCGTGCCGGGTCAGCAGATCGACGACCTTGGCGGCGTTCTTGCAGTGCCGGTCCATTCGTACACCCAGGGTCTTGGCTCCCCGCAGGACCAGCCAGGCGTCGAAGGGGCCGGCTACCGCGCCCATGGCGTTCTGGGAGTACGCCAGCTGTTCGCCGAGCGCTGCGTCGGCGACGACCAGGGCGCCGCCGACGACATCGCTGTGGCCGCCGAGGTACTTCGTCGTGGAGTGCACGACGACGTCGGCGCCGTGGGCGAGCGGTTGCTGCAGGTAGGGGCTCGCGAAGGTGTTGTCGACGGCCAGCAGCGCCCCCGCATCGTGGGCGATGCCCGCGAGCGCGGCGATGTCGGCGATGCCCAGCAGCGGGTTTGTGGGCGTCTCGCACCAGATCAGCGCGGTCTCGGGGCGGACCGCGGCGCGCACCGCGTCGAGATCCCCGAGCGGGACGGGCGTGTGCTCCACCCCCCACCGCGCCGCAACGTTGGCGAACAGCCGGTGCGTCCCGCCGTACGCGTCGTCGGGGGTGATCACGTGCGAGCCCGGCTGGAGCACGGTGCGCAGCAGGCAGTCCTCGGCGGCGAGCCCGCTGGCGAACGCCAGCCCGGTACGGCCGCCCTCCAGTGCGGCGAGGCAACTCTCCAGCGCGGTACGCGTCGGGTTGCCGCTGCGGCTGTACTCATAGCCCTGGTGGACCCCGACCTCGCGCTGGGCGAACGTGGAGGTCTGGAAGATCGGTACGACCACCGCGCCGGTGCTCGGCTCGGGGTCCTGTCCCGCGTGGATGGCGAGGGTCTCGAAGCCGAACCCGCCCTCGGCCCACTGCTCGCGGCCGCCGTGCACCTGACTGCCGAACTCCGTGCTGCCTGCCTTGTCGCTCATCGGGCCACCGTACGACGCAGCGCACGGCCGGCCAGCGATGGATCAGCGGTGGGCGAGGAAACCGAGCAGGTCGCTGCGGGTCACGATGCCGGCCGGGCGGCCGTCGTCGAGCACGAGCAGTGCGGAGGCACCTTCGAGCGCCGCCATGGCGACCGGGAGCGGCTCGCCGGACCCGACCATCGGCAGCGGAGCAGACATGTGCGTCGACAGCGGGGCATCGAGGGCGGCCCGGTCGGCGAACACCGCATCGAGCAGCTGCCGGTCCAGGACCGCGCCGACGACCTCGGCCGCCATGACCGGCGGCTCGTGCTTGACGACCGGCATCTGCGACACGGCGTACTCACGCAGGATCGCGATGGCCGAGCCGACGGTCTCCTCCGGGTGCACGTGCACGAGCTCAGGCAGATCGCCGCCCTTGCGGTGCAGCACCTCGCCCACGGTGGCGTGAGTGGACTCGGGGACCAGGAATCCGTAGTCGGCCATCCACTCGTCGTTGAAGATCTTCGACAGGTACCCCCGGCCCGAGTCGGGCAGCAGGACCACCACCACGTCCTCCTCGGTCAGCTCCTCGGCCAATCGCAGGGCGGCGGCGGCGGCCAGGCCGCAGGACCCGCCGACCAGCAGTGCCTCCTCGCGGGCGAGCCGCCGGGTGGTGAGGAAGGACTCGCGGTCGCTGATCGCGATGATCCGGTCGGCCACGGTGCGGTCGTAGGTCTCGGGCCAGAAGTCCTCGCCGACGCCCTCGACGAGGTAGGGCCGACCGGTACCACCGGAGTAGACCGAGCCCTGCGGGTCGGCACCGATGATCTGCACCCGGCCGCCGGACACCTCTTTGAGGTAACGCCCCGTTCCGCTGATGGTCCCCCCGGTGCCGACACCGGCGACGAAATGCGTGACGCGGCCGTCGGTCTGCCGCCACACCTCCGGCCCGGTCGAGAGATAGTGCGCCTGCGGGTTGAGCGGGTTGGCGTACTGGTTGGGGTTCCAGCCACCAGGTGTCTCAGCGGCCAGGCGCTTGGACACCGAGTAGTAGGAGTCCGGGGAGCTCGGGTCGACGGCCGACGGGCAGACGACGACCTCAGCGCCGTACGCCCTCAGGACAGCGATCTTCTCAGCACTCATCTTGTCCGGCATGACGAACACGCACCGGTAGCCGCGCGCATTGGCCACCAGCGCCAGACCCACCCCGGTGTTGCCGCTGGTCGGCTCCACGATCGTGCCGCCGGGCAACAGCAGGCCACGCTGCTCGGCGTCCTCGACCATCGCGAGCGCGATCCGGTCCTTGACCGAGCCGCCGGGGTTGAAGTACTCCACCTTGGCGATCACTTGCGGAGCCAGGCCTACGGCCAGCCGGCGCAGCCGGACGAGCGGGGTGTTGCCCACCAGATCGATGAGCGAGTCGCTGACCTGCACCGGGTTCCCCTCTCGCGAGCACCGCGGCGGCAGCCGCAGGTGTGCAGACTACGGTTCACGGTCACCCCGAGGAGGTCCCACACTGTGTCCGCCGTCGAGCCCGTCACCCTCAGGTGGCGCTTCCCGACCGCCCCGCTCGATGCCCCGAACGCGAGAGCGCGGAAGGCGGTACGCGCGGCTGCTGCGGGACGCCCGTGGTGAGGCTGTCCCGGCCCGGCCGTCGCGCCCGCTGGGTCGCCATCAAGGCCGCGTACGGCGGGGGCGCGGTCGGCAGCGTCGGTGCGGCCGGCTACGCCCTGCTTCGTGCCGAGGCGACGCTTGCGCGCCGGGCAATCGGGGAGCCCACCGACACCGCGCCAGCGCCGGACGGGACCTACGGCCGCTATCTCGGGGCGCCGCTGCACCTGGCGATCCTCGGCGACTCCAGCGCCGCAGGGCTCGGCTGCGACACCCCGGCGCAGACCCCGGGGGCGCTGCTGGCCGGCGGCCTGGCCCGGGATCTCAAGCGGCGGGTCGAGCTCGACATCGTCGCGGTGGTTGGGGCCCGGGCCGCCGATCTGGACACCCAGGTCGCCCGCGCCCTGCGCCGTCCGGTCGAGCTGGCGGTCGTCATGGTCGGCGCCAACGACGTGACCCACCGGGTGGACCCGGCCGACGCCGCCCGCGACCTGGGTCGCGCCGTCAAAGCCCTGCGGGCGACCGGAAGCCTGGTCGTCGCCGGCACCTGCCCTGACCTCGGCACCGTCAAGCCGGTCCTGCAGCCGTTGCGGATCCTCGCCCGGCACTGGAGCCACCGGCTGGCGCGCGAGCAGGCCGTCGCGGTCGTCGAGAACGGTGGCACGGCCATCTCCCTGGGCGACCTGCTTGGTCCGGAGTTCGCCGAGTCACCACACCTGTGGAGCGCTGACCGCTTCCACCCCTCGGCCGCCGGCTACCGCCGCGTCGTCGATGCCATCCTGCCCAGCCTGCTGGAGCTCTCGGGGGTGCAAGTACCGGTCAGCGTCCCGGTCAGCAGCGCCGTACACGACGTCGATGTCGCCGCTGCCGTGGCGTCGCGCGAGTCCGGACTCGTGCTCGAGACGATGCCCGACCCCGAGGGTATTGCCGCCGCCGGCCCCGGCCGGCTCGCCCGCCTCGTACGCCGGCTGCCGCTCGTCGGTCGGGGTGAGCCGGACGAGCGCGCGGAGGTGGGGCTCGCCGAACGCTGAGCCCACTGGTCCGGGGCAGGTGTGGTCAAGGGCAGGTGTGGTCAAGGGCACGCTGCCCGGCGTACGGGCTGGGTTACCGGCCGGTTAGCGTTGGCGCACGCAGCGCCGACCTGAGGAGTTCCCCTATGCCCGAGGCAGTGATCGTCTCCACCGCCCGCTCACCGATCGGTCGCGCCTTCAAGGGCACGCTCAAGGACGTGCGCCCCGATGACCTCGCGACCACGATCGTGCGGGCCGCCCTGGACAAGGTGCCGGCTCTGAACCCCCACGACATCGACGACCTGATGATGGGCTGCGGGCTGCCGGGCGGCGAGCAGGGCTTCAACATCGGCCGCGTCGTGGCTGTGCAGCTGGGTTACGACTTCCTGCCCGGTACGACGATCACCCGATACTGCTCGAGCTCCCTGCAGACCACGCGGATGGCTGCGCATGCCATCAAGGCCGGCGAGGGCGAGGTGTTCATCTCGGCCGGCGTCGAGACGGTGAGCCGGTACATCAAGGGCAACAGCGACATGATCCCCGACACCGCAAACCCGCTGTTCGACGAGGCCGTCGCCCGCACCGCGAAGACCGCTGAGACCGGGGCGGACAGCTGGGACGACCCTCGTACGTCCGGGCAGGTCCCGGACATCTACATCGCGATGGGCCAGACCGCGGAGAACCTAGCCCGGCGGAAGGACATCTCGCGCGAGCAGATGGACGAGTTCGCCGCCCGATCGCAAAACCTGGCCGAGAAGGCCATCGCCAACGGGTTCTTCGAACGCGAGATCACGCCGGTCACGACGCCCGACGGCACGGTCATGACCAAGGACGACGGGCCGCGTGCCGGCGTCACGGTCGAGGGCATGGCCGGCCTCAAGCCGGTCTTCCGTCCCGATGGCCGGGTCACCGCCGGGAACGCCTGCCCGCTCAACGACGGCGCCGCGGCGGTCATCGTCATGAGCGACACCAAGGCCGCCGAGCTCGGGCTCACGCCCCTGGCTCGCATCGTCTCGACGGCCGTCACGGGGCTGTCGCCCGAGATCATGGGCCTCGGCCCCGTGGAGGCCGTCCGCCTCGCTCTCAAGCGCGCCGGCAAGAGTATCGATGACATCGACCTGTTCGAGATCAACGAGGCCTTCGCCGCCCAGGTCATCCCGTCCTACCGCGAGCTCGGCATCGACCTGGACAAGCTCAACATCAACGGTGGCGCCATCGCGCTCGGCCACCCGTTCGGCAGCACCGGCGCCCGGATCACCGGCACCCTGATCAACGGCTTGCAGACCCACGACAAGCAGTGGGGTGTCGAGACCATGTGCGTCGGTGGTGGCATGGGCATGGCGATGGTGCTCGAACGCCTCGGCTAGGCGCCTCAGCCCGTACACACCTTCTGCCCGCGCTCGAGCGTGTGCTCGCCACCGAGGGAGGCGGGTACGTCCTCGCCGAGCAGGTCCCGCCGGTGCAGTAGCAGGTGCCCGACCGCGTCGAGGCAGACGTCCTCGTCGGGGTCGGCCCGCCACAGGTCGTCGGCCGTGACAGCAAGTTGGTCGGCCACCAGCAGGTCGACAGCGAGTACGGGCAGCGCGCGGTGCGGCTCCCCCTCGAGCCTCGCGCAGGTGTCGGCCCACGCCTGCGCCAGGTGCCGCGCGAGATCCGCGCGGGTGCCCCAGGGCGCACAGTCCGCAGCCCACCGGGTCGGCGTCCAGCTCCGCAGCCGCTGCACCAGCAGCGCCGCCTCCTTATGCAGCAGGGCGCGCGGATCAGACATGTCCGCAGGGTAGGAGAATTGGGTACCCCGGCCGCAGACGGGCCTCGACCCGCTGCGCATTAGATCCCCAGCACGCTGGTGCTGGGGATCTACTGAAGATCTTGGGACCTACCTGCGGTTGAAGTAGCTCAGGAGCCGCAGCACCTCGAGGTAGAGCCAGACCAGGCCGACCACCAGCCCAAAGCTGATCCGCCAGGCCTCCCGGCTGTCGACTCCGGCGGCCACCATTCGGCTGGCCTGGTCGAAGTCGAGGACGAAGGTCAACGAGCCGATCACGATGAAGGCGATGCTGAACAAGATGGCGATCGGTCCGCCACTGCGCAGGCCCAGGTCGGCCACGTGGAAGGCGTTGAGCAGCAGGTTGACCACCAAAAGCGCGAACAGGCCCAGGAACGCGCCCGACACGATCTTGGTGAACTGCGGGGTGGCCCGCAGCTTGCCGCTGGTGTACCCGAACAGGACGCCGCCGAAGATCGCGGTCGTGACGACGGCTGCCTGCAGCGGCAACCCTGAGTACTGCGTGTCGTACGCGTGGCTGATGGCGCCGAGCGCCACGCCCTCGGCGGCGGCGTAGGCGAGCACCAGCGCGGGGCTGACGGTGCGCTTGAAGATGTTGACCATGGCCAACCCGAAGCCGACGAGCACCGCGGCGATCAGTAGGCCCGGGCCGACGTTCGCCACCCAGGCGGCAGCGCCGGTCACGACGATGACGCCGAGCAGGATGGCCGTCTTGACGACGACGTCATCCATGGTCAGGCGCTGCGGCGTGTCGTAGATCGCCGAGACGTCCTGCGCGGTCGGGTACCCGGCGCCGGGCTTACGCAAGCTCGGGGTGTTGCGGAAGACGGGGTTGCTGGACTGCAGTCCGGCCATCTGTAGCTCTTCTCCTCCGCCCGACCCACGGGCGGGGTCGAGCATCCACTACAACGGACAGGGCCGGACTTCTGTGCCCCCGGTGGGGGTCGAACCCACGCTGACGTGGTGTTTAAGACCACGGCCTCTGCCGGTTGGGCTACGGGGGCAGGCCCGCGAGCGTACGCCGATCTGGGCGAATCCTGGTGGACAGCCGCCCCATCAGTCACACTGCGCTCGTGACCGAACGCGTAACGTACCGCCAGGTGCTTGGCGTCCGGGAGTTCCTGGCGATCGCCGTGTCCCAGGGGTTCAGCATTCTGGGGGACCAGGTCGCCCGGATCGCAGTCGCCCTGCTGGTCTACGCCCGCTCGCACTCGGCGCTCGCGACCGCCGCGACCTACGCTTGCAGCTACCTTCCGGGGTTGCTGGGGGGGCCGGTGCTCTCGGCGCTCGCCGACCGCTACCGCCGCCGTACGATCATGGTCGTCTGCGACCTCGTCCGTACCGTGCTGGTGCTGCTGCTGGTCCTGCCGCACGTTCCGCTGCTGGCCGTCTTCGCGGTCCTGGTGCTCGTCGAGCTGCTGGCGCCCCCTTTCAACGCCGCCCGTGCGGGGACCCTGCCGGACGTGTTGCCGGGCGAGCAGTACATCGTCGGCAACGCGGTGCTCAACGTCGTCTTCCAGGGCGCACTGGTGCTCGGTTTCGTGGCTGGCGGTCTGCTGGTGGCGACCCTGTCCACTCGCGGGGCCCTCGCCGTGGATGCGGCGACCTTCGCGCTGTCGGCGGTGACGGTCCTGCTCGGCGTCCGCGACCGGCCAGCTGCGCAGGACGCCGCCTCGCGCGGCTCGCTGCTCGGCGACACCGCAGCCGGCGTACGGGCAGTGCGCTCCGAACCGCTGCTCGTCCGGCTACTGACGCTGGCAGTCCTCGGCGTCGCCGTGGGAGTCGCTCCCGAAGGATTGGCCGTGCCGGTCGCAAGCTCCTTGCATGGCGGTGAAGTGGCGGCGGGCGTGCTCACCGCATGTGTGCCGGCGGGCTTCCTGCTGGGCAGCGTGGCAGTGCTGCGCGTCCCCGCAGAACGACGGGTACGCTTGCTACCGCGCCTGGTTGCGCTGTCCTGCGTCCCCCTGCTGCTGACACCGCTGGTATATTCATTGCCCGTGGTCGCGCTGCTCTGGTTCGTGGCTGGCACCGGAACTGCGGCGCAGCTCATAGCCAGCGCCGCCTACGTACAGGCTTGCCCCACCGAAATCCGCTCCCGCGCCTACGGCCTCGCCGGCACTGCCATCGTCGGCGTTCAAGGCCTCGCCCTGCTCGTGTCGGGTGCGATGTCCGAGGCGGTTGGCGCCGCAGGGGCGATCGCCGGCCTCGCGCTGCTGGTCCTACTTCTGCTGCCGCTCGCTGTGCGTGGCACTCGACCGAGCCGTGGTCGCGCTCAAGTGCCCCTCGGCATCGTCCGAGAGGCACAGGGATGAGCATTCCCTCGGGCGTGGAGCGACGACGGGCGCAGGTGTGGCCGGTGGTCATCGGCGTGTTCCTGCTCGTCGTCGGGACGGGGGCAACGCTGCTCTCAGGCAGCGATCCGGGAGTACTTCACCCCAAGCTGTTCCTGCCCTGGTATGCGCTGGTGCCGGTCTACGTATTGTTTTCGCACTTGACCGTCGACTTTGAGTTTCGCAAGGAAGCACGTAGTGTCGCTCTGACACAGTTGCCATTAACGGTCGGCGTGGCTCTTCTGGACCCCAAATTGCACCTGTTGGCCTTCTTTCTCGCTGCCTTGATTGACTCGCTGATCGTGCGTCGCCAACAACTCAGGAAGATTCCCTACAATCTTGGTAGCGCTGTACTGGCGGTGGGACTACCCACGTTTGCAGTGCACCTGACTGGTCCTTCAGTAGCACCCGGGCCTGCGCTTTGGGGCGGCCTGGTGATCGGGTTACTTCTTAGCGATCTAACGTCTCAAATGGCTCTACTTGCGATACTTCGCAGCATCGGAGTTCCGACACCTCGGCAACAGGTCCTGGCTCCGCTGGCCTTTGGCGCGATGAGCACCTCTGTGTTTGCCAGCCTCTCCATAGTGGCTGTGACGGCCATGTGGACGACCGCCTGGTCGCTTGTGGTGGTGGCCGTTCTCGGGTTAGGGCTCACCTACGCCTACCGCGTCCATCGACGACTGTTCGCGCAGCAGCGCTCTACCGAGCGGCTGTTCGAGTTTGTTCGCGACCTCGGGCCCCTGGATGTGGACAGTGACCGAGCGGACGATGTGCTGGATCAGGTGCGTGTGTTGCTGCATGCGAACACGCTCGACCTTGCCCTGACAACCGGCAACAATCAGGCGTGGCGGCACTTGATGGCCTTCGAAGGCGATGCCCCTCGAGATGTCACGGCGCTGGATCAAGTCGCTCACGACGTAGCCACCAGCGGCAGCGCGGCCATTGAGGTCGGAGGGGCCGACCGCATGACAGTTCCGCTGCTTGGCATGAGCAGCATCATGGGCGCGCTGAGCGTGCACGACCGACTCGGCTCCGTACGAGGATTCGATATGGGTGACCTGCGTCTGCTAGAGACCGTTGCCACGGAACTCGTCACCGCCCTCGAGCGGGGGCGCCTGCTACACGATCTGGGCCGCGCGGCGACGACAGACCAGCTGACAGGCTTTCCGAACCTTGGAGAAGTCACCCACCAACTTGATCGGCTCCTCGATGCAGGCACTGGCATCGTGGTCGCTGCGGTGGCGGTCGACTCCTTCCGCGAGGTCAACGACACGCTTGGTCATCAGGTCGGCGATGACCTTCTGGTAGAGGTGTCTCGACGGCTGCGATTGTCATACCCCAATGCGATACTTGGTCGGATCGGCGGAGGACGGTTCGCCGTGGCGGTTCCAGCGCCCGACGCGGGCAGTGATCCGTCGATGTTCGGCCTCGGTATCCGCGCCCAGGTCGAGGGCGGAGCTCAGCTAGGGCCGATCGGCACTCACGTGCGCCTGTCCGTCGGCTGCGCAACGGCACCAGAGCACGGAGCCGACGGCGCCACCCTCGTTCGCCGCGCGGAGACTGCGATGTACAGCGCGCGGCACGTCCACGGGGGCCCTGTCCTGTGGGAACCCGCGTACGAGGTGCAGGGGCAGCGGCGACTGGCTGTCGTGATGGCGCTCAGAGAGGCCCTGTCCAGCGGAGCGATTGGGGTGGCTTTCCAACCAAAACTCGATGCGCGCACAGGTGTAGTAACTGGCGTAGAGGCGCTGGCGCGTTGGACGCACCCCGCACTGGGTTCAATCCGTCCAGATGAGTTCATTCCGCTTGCCGAAGCTTCCGGCCTCATGGGGCCACTGACGAGCACCATCTTGCGACAGTCGCTTACGGCATGCAAGGGGTGGCAGCGATGCGGGGGGGGCGTCGGAGTCGCTGTTAATGTCAGTGCCGAGACAGTTCTCGACGCGAGTTTCGTCACTGAGGTTGCGGCCGCGCTCACCGCCGCGGACATCTCCCCGGGACTTCTCACGATCGAACTAACTGAGAGCGTCCTCGTGGGCGACCCGATTCTGGCGACTGAAAGAATTAATGAGTTGCGCGCCCACGGGGTCAGGTTGTCTGTGGATGATTTTGGGACCGGCTACTCCTCGCTGACCTACCTCAAGGGATTACCGGTAGACGAGGTGAAGATCGATAAGGGTTTCGTCGACGCCGTGACATCCGATGCAGGTGATCGTGCCGTCATTCGCGCGGTGGTGGATATTGCGCACACGCTCGGCCTGCGGGTGGTAGCTGAAGGCGTGGAACAGGAGGACCAGCACCTACTACTCGGTGAATTAGGAGTGGACGAGATCCAGGGTTATTTGCACGCTCGACCTATGCCAGCTCTCGAGATGGCGGCGTGGTTGCGCCGCAGGGATGTTTCGTCGTTCGCGTGAGGAAAACCTCCAGGGGCTGGGAATGGGTGTAGCACCACCCATTCCCAGCCCCTGGACGGGCTGGGTTGCGGCCTAGCTTGGCGGTGGATTCAACCGCCAAGCTCCTACGGCCAGATGGTGTGACGCATGTGACAACTCCCTCGCTAGTGAGTCCGATTGGCTCTGTAAGTCGGACGATAGGGACGCATCTGGGCTAGCGCCAGTATCCGTTTTCGGGGGAGTCGCGACATATAACCCAGAACGACGTGGTTTGTTGGAACATTCAACCCGTTGGGCCCCTCCAGGACAACCGGAAGGATGCCGACTGCTCCTCAGCTCAGCTCAGCCCGGCGAGGTCCTTGGCCCGGCGGAAGACGTCGTCGAGCATCTGCTCGGTCAGGCGGCCCGTGAAGGTGTTCTGCTGGCTGACGTGGAAGCAGGCGAGCGCAGTGATCCCGGGCAGCTCGAGCTCCACGCCGTGACCGAACAGCGGTGGCCGGTCCGGAACCGCGACCCCCGCCCGACGCAGAGCTGACATGGCGGTTCCCCAGCCAAAGGCGCCGAGCACCACGACGGCTCGCACGGTGGGCAGGACGAGACGCAGCTCGGCGACCAACCAGGGCGCGCAGGCGTCTCGCTCCGCAGGGGTCGGTTTGTTCGCCGGAGGAGCGCACCGTACGGGCAAGGAGATACGCGTGTGCAGGAGCATCTGCCCGTCGTACGCGGTGGTCGACGTGGGCTGCGTGGCCAGGCCGGCGCGGTGCAGCGCCGCGAACAGCCAGTCGCCGCTGCGGTCGCCGGTGAAGATGCGTCCGGTGCGGTTGCCCCCGTGCGCCGCCGGGGCGAGGCCGAGCACCAGGATCTTCGGCTCGGCCGCTCCCCACCCCGTGACGGGCCGCCCCCAGTACGTCTGGGCGGCGTAGGACGCCCGCTTGGTCTCGGCGACCTGTTCGCGCCAGGCCACCAGCCGTGGGCAGGCGCGGCACACCGACGAGCGGCCATTCACCTCGGCCAGCGAGGGCGCTTGTCCCGCCAGCCGCTCTACGTCGGCGGCGCTGACGGCAACCGGCGTTGAGGCGCTCGCATCGTCCGTCGGGAAGCCCGATCCGGGAGGGATCACCACTGCACGGAGACTACGGGGCGCTCGTGCCCTCGCGGCCGTACCGGTCCTCGAGACGGACAACGTCGTCCAGCTGCGTCGTCGAGGCCTCGAGCAGCACGCTGTCGACGAGCGCCGTGACCCGGTGCCGTACGCCGGGCCGCAGGCGCACCGACTCCCCCGGCAGCAGCTCGAAGTCCTCCAGAGCACTCTCGTGCAGGCCGATCTCGCACCGGAGCAGGCCTGACTGCACCGATAGGACCTCCTCCTTGTGCTCGTGGTACTGCAGCGAGAGCGCATGCCCCGCGCGCACGTGGATCGCCTTGCCACAGAACGCGCCGTCCACCAGCGCGAACAGCTCCTCGTGCCCCCACGGCTTGTCGGTCCGCTGCACCGTGACGACCCAGTCCGGCTTGCCCATCTACGCGCTCCCTGCGATGCCGTCGAGGATGTCCGCCTCGCTGATGGTGATCTCGCTCAGGTCCAACCGGTCCACCACGGTACGAAGAACGAGCGCGCCCGCCCCGATCACGTCGACCCGCCCGGGGTGCATGACGGGCAGCGCCGCCCGCTCCGCACGGGTCATCGCCAGCAGGCGGTCGCAGGCCTGCCGCACCACCGGCGCCCGAAGCCGCGCGCCGTGGATCGCCCCAGAATCGTACGACGGCAGCTCGAGCGCTACCGCGGCGGCGGTGGTCGAGGAGCCGGCCAGGCACACCACCGTCCGTGCGCGTTCAACGGGCACGACCGCGCGGACCAGCGCCAGCGCGGCATCGACGTCGGCCTCGGCTGAGGCGATCTGCGCAGCCGTCGGCGGGTCGTCGAGCAGGTGCCGCTCGGTGAGGCGCACGCAGCCAATGTCCACGGACCGGGCCGCGTCCACCTCGGTGGTACCGAGCACGAACTCGGTGGAGCCGCCGCCGATGTCGACCACCAGGAACGGCCCCACATGGCGGTCCAGGTCGCGGGTCGCGCCCACGAACGACAGCGCGGCCTCCTCCTCGCCGGTCACCACCTCGGGCTCCACCCCGAGGACCTGCTGGACCATGGCAACGAACTCGGCCCGGTTGCCGGCGTCGCGGGTCGCGCTCGTCGCGACCATGCGGACGCGTTCGACCATCAGCTCGCGGCAGGTCGCCACGTAGTCCATCAGCGCGGCCCGGGTCCGCTCGAGGGCAGCTGGAGCGAGGACCCCGGTCCGGTCCACGCCCTCGCCGAGGCGCACGATGCGCATCTCGCGGTGCAGCTCGGTGGTGCCGTCCACGATGAGCAGCCGGACCGAGTTGGTGCCGCAGTCGATCGCCGCCACCCGCGTCACGACCGCGTCCGCTTGCTGGGCAGCGCACCCGAATCCGGGTCGACGCAGGGCCCTTGGGCGGCCCAGTCCGGGAGCTGCGCGAGCGCCTCGTCCCCGAACGGGTTGATCCCCTTGCCGACCGCCAGGCTGTGCGCGACCAGCACGTGTAGGCACTTCACCCGTACGGGCATGCCGCCCTGGGCCGGTACGCCGGGGAGCACCCCGTGCGCGTCCCGCCGGCGGACGTAGTCCTGCGCGGCCACGCCGTACCGCACCGCCAGGTCCGGGTCCTCGTCCAGCCGGGCGGTCATCTCGCGCATCAACCCACTGGACTCGAGCGTCCCGATCCTCGATGCCAGCCGCGGGCAGGTGAGGTAGTACAGGGTTGGGAAGGGCGTCCCGTCCTGGAGCCGCGGGCTGGTCTCCACCACGTCCGGCAGGCCGCAGTCGCAGCGGTGCGCCACCGACTGCATAGCCCTGGGTCTGCGGCCGAGCTGGAGCCCGACCGCCGTACGGTCGCGTGGCTCGAGCTCACTCACCTGGTCGGCGGCATCGGCGGCGGCGCGACGTCGGAGGTCGTCACGCTGCTCCACACCTGCGAGTACCAGGGCGCTCCGGGACCGACGGCCGGCCCGGGCTCGGCGCTGCGCTCTGGAACCGGGGCCGTCGAGGGCGACAGCACGACGTACGCCGTCTCGCCCGGGAGCACGAAGTGCAGGCGGGACCGGGCCTGCGAGCGGACGTACGCCGGGTCCTGCAGCCGCTCCAGCTGCTTCTGCAGCGCCGCCACCCGAGACCGCTGGGACGCCTGAGCCGCCCGCTCGGCAGCGATGTCGCCGCGCTGGCTGAGGTACTCCCGCAGAGGCAAGGCGGCGCTGAGGACCAGCATGCACACGACCAGACCGAGCACGGCGGCCCTCGTGGTCAACGCCGAGCGGGTGTCGCGCTCGCGCGGGAGAGCGCTGGAGGTGACTACCGGACGGCGGCGACGGACGGGCCTGCGAGGAGTGGACGAAGGCACCGCTAGACGGTGCCCTGCGCTGCGGTGAAGCGGGGGAACGCGCCGGCGCCGGCGTACCGAGCGGCGTCGTCGAGCTCCTCCTCGATGCGCAGCAGCTGGTTGTACTTCGCGACCCGTTCGGACCTGGTGGGCGCACCGGTCTTGATCTGGCCGCAGTCGGTGGCCACGGCGAGGTCGGCGATGGTGGTGTCCTCGGTCTCGCCGGAGCGGTGGCTCACCATGCAGCGGTAGCCGCTGCGGTGCGCGAGCGCGACCGCGTCTAGGGTCTCGGTCAGCGTCCCGATCTGGTTGACCTTGACCAGCAGCGCGTTGGCGCAGCCGCGGGCGATTCCGTCGGCCAGGCGCGTGGGGTTGGTGACGAACAGGTCGTCGCCGACGATCTGCACCTGAGCGCCGAGCAGGGCCGTCAGCCGCGCCCAGCCGTCCCAGTCCGCCTCGTCCAACGGATCCTCGAGCGACACGATCGGGTACGACGACACAAGATCGGCGTAGTAGGAGGTCATCTCGTCCGAGGTCTTCGTTGTGCCCTCGAAGCGGTATCCGTCGCCGGAGTGGAACTCACTGGCGGCGACGTCGAGGGCGAGCCCGACGTCGCGGCCCGGCGTCAGGCCGACGCCCGAGATGGCCTCCAGGATCAGGTCCAGGGCCTCGCGGTTGTTCGGCAGGTCCGGTGCGAAGCCGCCCTCGTCGCCGACACTGGTCGCCAAGCCGCGGCCCTTCAGGACCGACTTGAGCGAGTGGTAGACCTCCACGCCCATCCGCAGCGCCTCGGCGAAGGTGGCCGCGCCGATCGGGGCGACCATGAACTCCTGCACGTCCACGTTGGTGTCGGCATGCGCGCCGCCGTTGAGGATGTTCATCATCGGCACCGGGAGCACGTGCGCGTTCGGCCCGCCGACATAGCGGAACAGCGGCAGCCCGTGGCTGTCCGCGGCGGCCCGCGCGACCGCGAGCGAGACCCCGAGGATCGCGTTGGCGCCGAAGCGGCTCTTGTCCGGCGTGCCGTCGAGGTCGATCAGGGCCTGGTCGATGATGCGCTGCTCGCTGGCCTCCGTGCCGATCAGCTCGGGGGCGATGGCGTCGTTGACGGACTGCACCGCCTGCAGGACGCCCTTCCCGCCGTACCGCGCGCCGCCGTCGCGCAGCTCCACCGCCTCGTACGCGCCGGTGCTCGCGCCGCTCGGGACGGCCGCACGGGCGAACGTACCGTCGTCCAGGGCCACCTCGACCTCGATGGTGGGGTTGCCGCGCGAGTCGAGGATCTCGCGGGCGCCGACGGCCTCGATGGCGGGCACGGTTCTCCTGCAGCGCTGAAGGGGCGGGTCGAGCGCAGCCTACCGACGGGCCGACGGGGCTCCGCTCAGGCGCGCCACACGCGACCACCCACGCGGACCCGGCCGGCGCCGGCCGTGCTCGCGTACCAGCCGCGGGCGCCGTCGTCGAGAGCGGACAGCGCCGCCAGCAGCTCGTCGTCGACCGGGCCGAGGTCCCGGTCGAGCGCGAACCGGCTGAACTCCACGCAGGGCGGCGCGGGGACGACGTCATACAGCTCGAGGGTTGCGCCGTCATCGGTCTCGAGCAGCAGGCCCCCGGCCCCCGGTTCGAACGTGTCCAGGAGCACCGACTCGCCGGCGATCCCGTCCACGAGGTGGTCGCCGTACGCCTGACGCAGCCGGACATAGGCCGTCCGGGACAGCAGGGACAGGCCGTTGCCGAGCCGACGGTTGCGCGTTTGCGGATGGTCCGCGTGATGGACGTCGAGCACCTGCTCGCCGGCGGCCCGACCGGTGCAGCCGCGCGGACCGACGTCGAGCGCCTCGACCTCCAGCAGTGGCGACGGGTCGTACACCCGGCTCCCCCGCGACCCCGGCTTCAGCGGCGCGCGCTGCACCTGCAGCCGTACGACCGAGCCCAGCGGCGTCACGATCTGGGCTCGGGCGGCGAGCGGGTGAACAGGTAGGCGGCCAGCGGCAGCCCGGCCAGCCCGACGGCGACGTAGCCGAGGACGTCGTGCAGCCAGAAGGGTCCGCGCGTCCCCACCAGCGCCGGGACCCCGGCCTTGAGCAGGTAGGCCAGCACGACGGCGAGGACCGCGACGAGCAGCAGGCCCCCGAGCTGGTCTCTGCGCTGCCGGCCGGCCCAGCGGACGGCGTGCACACCGAGCAGGGCGACGACGAGCAGCACGAGCGTGAACACCTGCAGCACCTGCAACGTGCCCGAGCCGAGCAGAGCGCCGTTCGTGCCGTTGAGCAGCCCCAGCAGTGCGACCTGGCACAGGGTTGCGGCGACACCGGCGTACGCACCGCGGCGGACCCGCGAACCGCTCACGGCCACCGCTCCGTCCACTCCTGCAGCGTCTGGTCCGCCGGTTCGCGGCCCTCGGCCCGTACGTCCCGCTCGATCGCGGCGAGCGCGTCGCGATAGGACCGGGAGAGCGCGCGCAGGGCCGCCTCCGGGTCGACATCGGCCGCGCGGCAGCGGGTCACCAGCGCCCAGAGCTCACCGGGCAACCCGTCGTACGCCCGCGGTGGGACGCCCAGCCTGGCCGCCCGCTTCTGCAGCTTGGCGGCCAGGGCCAACGCGGGCTGGCCGAGCGGTACGCCGTCCGTGACCGACGTCCGTCCCTTCTCGGCGGTCTTGAGCGCGTCCCAGCTGCCCTCGAGGTCGTCGGCCGGCCCGCCGGCGAACACGTGCGGGTGCCGCCGCACGAGCTTGTCGACGAGGTCGGCGGCGACCTCGTCGATGGTGAACGGCGCGTCCGGATGCTCCTGCGCGAGGCGGGCGTGGAACGCGACCTGGAGCAGCACATCTCCAAGCTCCTCGCGCATGCCCTCGCGGTCGTCGCCCTCCAGCGTCTCCAGCAGCTCGTAGGACTCCTCCACCAGGTACGGCGCCAGCGAGCTGTGCGTCTGCTCGGCGTCCCACGGGCAGCCCCCCGGGGAGCGGAGCCGGTCCATGACCGAGACGACGTCCAGCAGTCGGGCGCCGGGCGGGTCATAGGAGCCGTACACCACCTCGAGGTCGGTGCCGGAGCGGACGGCGCGGTCACCGAGCGCGCGGACGAACTCGGTGTCGGCCGCGCCGCTGGACAGCCAGACGACCTGGCCCTCGGCGCGGGCCCGCTCGAGCAGCACGCCGGCGTCCCGCTCGGCCACCGTGACCGTGACACCCGCTGCCTCGAGATGGGCAAGCTGCACGTGAGCCGGATCGCCGACGAGCACCGGCCCCTCGTGCAGCACCTTCCAGGCCGCCCAGGTCAGCACACCGGGCGGGGTCCGAGGCGAGCAGGCGACCAGGACGACCCGGCTCACCCTCCGGCGGGTGGCGGGGCGGCGCCCCCGGTCGGTCCCGGCGTCCCGGTCGGCTTGGTCACGTCGCTGCTGGGATCCGCCTTCGGCGCGATCACGTCGAGGGCTTTGGGGTCCCACGCGCCGAAGCGGGGGTTCACCTTGACGCCGAGCTGGCGGGCGGTGTCCTGCAGGAGTTTGGCGACCGCTGCCATCCGCTGCTGGCTCAGTAGCGCGTGGCGAAGCTCGGGCGTGGCCTGCTGCAGGGTCGTCGTACGCCGCTGGAGCACGTGGATGACGTGGAAGCCGAACTGGGTGTGCGCCAGGACGAACGAGCCCGGCTTGGCGGTGAAGATCGCCGTCTCGAACGGCTTGGCGAGCGCCCCCCTGCCCTGGAAGCCCAGATCGCCGCCGCTGGCCTTGCTGCCCGGGTCCATGGAGTACTTCTTGGCGAGGGCGGCAAACTGCTCGGGGTGCGCCTTGACGGTCGCCAGCAGTTTCTGCGCCTGCGGCAGGGTCGCCACCAGGATGTGCGCCGAGTGGACCTGGTCGTACATCGCGATCCTCTGCGTGTAGGCCTGCTTCAACGCCGCCTGCGGTACGACGACCCCCGCGGTCAGCTTCTCGGCGAGGGCGTCCCGCAGGGTGATGTCCGACAGCGTCGGGCGCAGGTCGGCCGGGGCGATCCCGGCCTTGGCGGCGTCCGCGGCCAGCTTGTCGGCGCCGCCAAGCTGGGCGGCGATCCCGGCGATGGTCGCGTCGATCTGGCTGGCGCTGACGCTGACGTGCTCGTTCGCCGCCGCCTTGGTGACGATGATGTGGTCGATGAGGCGGCGCAGGACCGAGCGCTGGTAGGCCGGGCGGTCCGCGCCGGCCTGCTGTGCGGCCTGCGGGTTGGCCAGGCCGCGCTGCACAACCTGCTGCACCTGGGTGTCGGTGACGCGCTGGTCACCGATCACGGCGGCTGCGCCCGGTTGGACCGGACCCCCGCAGCCGGCCAGGGCGAGCACGGCAGCGCCGGCCACGAGCGTACGAACGGGGAGGCGGGTCACGTGCAGGAGGTCCTTTCCGACGTTGAGATGTCTGCCGGGCAAGTTTCTCATGCGGGTACGGCTACGGGGTCCAGTACCACCTCGAGCAGTTCCGAGCACCACTGCAGCAGGGCCGTGTCGCGCAGCGGCTGACCGCCGAGCCGCTGGGTCATGGGCTTGGGGACGAGCACCGTGTCGATGCTCTGCTTGACCACCGAGCGCGGGTACAGCCGCTGCAGCCGCAGCACCTGCGACTCGCGCAGCGGCATCGGCGCGAAGCGGATCTGCGTACCCTGCACGCTCACTTCCGTGAGCCCGTGGCGCGTCGCGGCGATCCGGAACCGAGCGACCGCGAGCAGGTTCTCGACCGGAGTGGGCAGCGGGCCGTACCGGTCGACGAGCTCCTCGCGCGCCGCCTCCAGGGCGGTCTCGTTCGCCGCGGCCGCCAGCTGCCGGTACGCCGACAGGCGCAGCCGCTCGCCCGGCACGTAGGTGTGCGGCAGGTGGGCGTCGATCGGCAGATCCACCTTTGCGTCGGGTACCACGTCCTGGTCGGCCTCGCCGGGCATCGTGCCGGCGCGCTTGAAGTCCCCGACCGCCTCCCCGACCAGACGCATGTACAGGTCGAACCCGACGCTCGCGATGTGCCCAGACTGCTCGCCGCCGAGCAGGTTGCCGGCGCCCCGGATCTCCAGGTCCTTCATCGCCACCGCCATGCCGGCCCCGATCTCGGTGTTCTGCGCGATGGTCGCCAGCCGGTCGTGCGCCAGCTCGGTCAGCGGCTTCTCCGGCTGGTAGGTGAAGTAGGCGTAGGCCCGTTCACGTCCCCGGCCGACCCGGCCGCGGATCTGGTGCAGCTGGGAGAGCCCGAACGCATCCGCCTTGTCCACGATCAGGGTGTTGGCGTTCGGGAGGTCCAGGCCGCTCTCCACGATGGTCGTGCAGACCAGCACGTCGAAGTGCTTCTCCCAGAAACCCACCATCACCTGCTCGAGCGTCGTCTCGTCCATCTGCCCGTGCCCCGTGGCGACGCGCGCTTCGGGCACCAGCTCGCGTAGCCGCTTGGCCACCCGGTCGATCGACTCAACCCGGTTGTGCAGAAAGAACACCTGCCCCTCGCGCAGCAGCTCCCGCCGGATCGCCGCGCCGATCTGCTTCTCGTCGTACGGCCCGACGAAGGTCAGCACCGGGTGCCGCTCCTCGGGCGGGGTGAGGATCGTGGACATCTCGCGGATGCCGGTCAGGCTCATCTCCAGCGTCCGCGGGATCGGCGTGGCCGACATGGTCAGCACATCCACGGCCGTGCGCATCTGCTTCAGGAACTCCTTGTGCTCCACCCCGAAACGCTGCTCCTCGTCGACGATGACCAGCCCGAGGTCCTTGAACTGCACGCTCGTGGACAGCAGGCGATGGGTGCCGATGACGACGTCGACCGTTCCCTCGCGCATCCCGTCGAGCACCTGCTTCTGCTCCTTGTCGGAGTTGAAGCGCGAGCTCGCCCGCACCGTCACCGGGAACTGCGCGAAGCGGTCCCGGAAGGTGTTGTAGTGCTGCTGGACCAGCAGGGTCGTCGGGACCAGGATCGCCACCTGCTTGCCGTCCTGCACGGCCTTGAAGGCGGCCCGCACGGCGATCTCGGTCTTGCCGTAGCCGACGTCGCCGGCGATCACCCGGTCCATCGGGGACGGCTTCTCCATGTCGGCCTTCACCTCCTCAATCGCCGACAGCTGGTCCGGGGTCTCGACGTAGGGGAAGGCGTCCTCGAGCTCGCGCTGCCACGGCGTGTCGGCGCCGAAGGCGTACCCGGGCGCGGCCATCCGCGCGCTGTAGAGCTGGATCAGGCCGGCCGCGATCTGCTTGACGGCCTTTTTCGCCCGGCCCTTGCGCTTGGCCCAGTCGCCGCCGCCGAGCCGGTCCAGGCCCGGCGCCTCGCCGCCGACGTACCGCGTGACCTGCTCGAGCTGGTCGGTCGGCACGAACAGCTTGTCGCCCTTGGCGTACTCCAGGATGAGGTACTCGCGGGTCGCGCCGGCGACCGTGCGCTGGACCATCTCGACGTAGCGGCCGACCCCGTGCTGTTCATGCACAACCGGGTCGCCGGCCCGCAGCTGCAGCGGGTCCACGGCGTTGCGCCGGCGCGACGGCATCCGCTTGCTCATGTCCTTACTGCTGCCCGTGCCGCGTGCACCGGTCAGGTCGGACTCGGTGAGCACGACGGTGTGCAGCAGCTCGCTGGTGAACCCGGTCTGCAGGCACCCGGTGGACACGTGCACGACCCCCGTGTCGACCTCGCCGGCCAGGTCCTCGACGAGCCGGACCGCGATGTCGGCGCCCTTGAGCACCTCCACCATCCGCTGCGCCGACCCGTGCCCCTCGCTGGTCAGCACAACCCGCCAGCCCTCGGCCAGCCACCCGCGTAAGTCCTCGAGGGCCTTGTCGGTCTCGCCCCGGTAGGCCGCCGGCTGCCGGGCCGCCAGCACCACCGTGTCGTCCTCCATCTCGGCGTCGGTCGTGAACGGCGAGACCGACCACCAGGGCAGCCCGCTCGCCTGGGCGTGCTCGCGCACCTCCACCAGCGTCTTGTACGCCGCGGCGCCGAGGTCGATCGGCGCGGCGCCCCCGATCGCCGCGGTGGACCAGCTGGCCTCCAGGAACTCCTGGCTGGTGCGGACCAGGTCGTGCGCCCGGGTGCGTACCCGCTCGGGGTCGCAGACCACCACGCAGGTGCCGACCGGCAGCTCGTCGACGAGCAGCTGCAGGTCGTCGACCAGCACCGGCGCCAGCGCCTCCATGCCTTCGACCGGCGTGCCGTCGGCGATCTTGTCGCAGATCTCGGCGAGCTCGGGATGGCTCGTGACCAGTGCCCGGGCCCGGGCCCGGACGTCGTCGGTCAGCAGCAGCTCGCGGCAGGGCGGCGCCCACAGCCCGTGGCCCGCCACCTCCAGCGACCGCTGGTCGGCCACCTTGAACGAGCGGACCTCCTCGACCGTGTCGCCCCAGTACTCCACCCGCAGGGGGTGCTCCTCGGTCGGCGGGAAGACGTCCAGAATGCCGCCGCGTACGGCGAACTCGCCGCGCTTCTCGACCAGCTCGACGCGCAGGTAGGACAGGTCCACCAGGCGTCGTACGACGTCGTCGAGGGCAAGCTCCTGGCCCTGCACGAGCTGCACCGGCTCGAGCTCGCCGAGGCCCTTGACCTGCGGCTGGAGCAGGCTGCGGACCGGCGCGACCACGACGTCCAGCGGGCCGGTCGTCGGGTCGTCCGCACTGGGGTGCGCGAGCCGGCGCAGCACCGCGAGCCGGCGACCGACCGTGTCCGCCCGAGGGCTGAGCCGCTCGTGCGGCAACGTCTCCCAGCTCGGGTACAGCGCGATCCGGTCCGGGTCGTGCAGGCTGCCCAGCGCGGCCACCAGGTCCTCGGCCTCACGCCCGGTGGCGGTGACGGCGAGGACGGTACGGCCGGCGCGCGCGGCCAGTCCGGCGACGACGAACGGCTGCAGACCGGCGGGAGCGGTCAGGTCGAGTATGCCAGGCCCGGTCGCACCGGTTCCGGCTTCGACGGCCCGGCTCAGCGAGGGGTCGGTCAGGACGATGTCGAGCAGTCCGCGCAGGGACAAGGAGCAGCCTTTCGGGCCATGCAGAACGACCCCGCACGCCGAGCCGGCCGGGGGGTGGGGGTGCAGCGGCGACGCTCGCGCGCCACACCTCCAGCGTACGTCGTGCCTTCTACCGTCAGGCGTGGAAGGTGTTCTGGACGGCGTCGAGCGGCTGCACCAGCAGCGACTCGACCGCGTCGGCCGCGCGGTCGAGGTGGAACGGCAGCTCCTTGCGCTCGGTGGCGGAGAAGTCCCGGAGCACGAAGTCAGCAGGGTCCTGGCGCCCGGGCGGCCGGCCGATGCCGAACCGGGTCCGCAGATAATCCTTGCTGCCGATCGCCGAGGTGATCGAGCGCAGGCCGTTGTGGCCGTTGTCCCCACCACCGCGCTTGAGCCGGAGCACCCCGTAGTCGATGTCGAGCTCGTCGTGGACGACCACGATCCGCTCGACGGGGACTGTGAAGAAGTCCCGCAGGCTGGCCACCGGACCGCCGGAGACATTCATGAACGACTTCGGCTTGGCGAGCACCGCCCGTTGTCCAGCCACGCGGCCCTCGATGACGTCCGCCCGGCCCTTGTGCGCCGTGAACCGGCTGCCCACCCGCTCAGCCAGCAGGTTCAGCACCAGGAAGCCGGCGTTGTGCCGGTTCCCGGCGTACGACGGGCCGGGGTTGCCCAAGCCGACGACGAGCCAGACGTCGTCGGCCACGGGGCAGTCCTCGTCTCGGGCGGCCTAGGCCTCGGTGGCCGGTACCTCGTCGCCCTCGCCGACCTTGTCGGACTCGCTGCCCTCGGTCTCGGGTGCGTCCCCCTCGGCCTCCGGCTCGTCGGGAGCCAGCTCGGCTGCCGCCGCGTCCAGCTCGGCCTCGAGCTGCTCCTCGGAGATGACGCCGAGGAACTGCACGATGACGTGCTCGGGGTCCTGGCTGAGGGTCGAGCCCGCGGGCAGGACGACGTCCTTCGCCGACAGGTGCTTGCCCGCCCGCTTGCCGTCGATGTTGATCTCGACGTGGTCCGGCAGCTTCGTGGCGTCGGCCTCGACCGTAAGCGTCATCGTCTGCTGGTCCACCAGCGTGTCGGGCGCCGCGTCGCCGATCAGCATGATCGGCACCTCGACGGTGACCTTCTCGCCCTGACGGACAGCCACCAGGTCCAGGTGCTCCAGCGTGCCCTTGATCGGGTCGCGTACGACGACCTTGGGCAGCGCGAGCTCGTCGCCGTCCTCAGTCTGCAGGGTCAGCAGCACGTTGGCGTCGCGCTTGAGGGCAAGCATGAGCTCGTGGCCAGGCAAGCTCAGGTGGCGCGGCTTGTCCCCGTGGCCGTAGAGGACTGCCGGCACCTTGCCGGCACGACGCGTACGACGGGCCGGTCCCTTGCCGAACTCGGTACGGCTCTCGGCGGCAATGCGGACCTCGGACACGACGTGACTCCTCGTTGCGGTACGGGCTGAACTGCGGGCTGCGGCTACTCAGATGCGGCAGGGCGGGTGCTGCGCGGGCAGCGACCACGAACGGCCCGGGCGCGGAGGTGGACTCTAGCCGACCGGTCAGGCGTCCCCGTCGAACAGGCTCGTGACCGAGCCGTCCTCGAACACCGCTGTGATGGCGGCCGCGAGCAGTGGCGCGATGGACAGCACGGTGAGCTTGTCGAAGCGCTGGCTCGGCGACACCGGCAACGTGTTGGTGATGATCGTCTCGCTGATGCGGCTGTTCTTGAGCCGGTCCAGCGCCGGCCCGGACAGGATCGCGTGCGTGGCCGCGATGAGCACCTCGACGGCGCCGGCGGCGAACAGCACGTCCGCCGCCTTGGTGATGGTGCCGCCGGTGTCGATCATGTCGTCGATCAGGACGCAGACGCGTCCCTTGACGTCACCTACGACCCGATTCGCCACGACCTGGTTCGGCACGAGCGGGTCGCGTGTCTTGTGGATGAAAGCCAGCGGAGCGCCACCGAGGCGGTCGGTCCAGCGCTCGGCGACCCGTACCCGGCCGGAGTCCGGCGAGACCACCACGATGTTGGAGGTGTCGTACTTGGACTTGACGTAGTCGGCCAGCAGGGGCAGCGCAAACAGGTGGTCGACGGGCCCGTCGAAGAACCCCTGGATCTGCGCGGTGTGCAGGTCGACTGACATGAGCCGGTCCGCCCCCGCGGTCAGGAACAGGTCGGCGATGAGCCGAGCGCTGATCGGCTCGCGACCGCGGTGCTTCTTGTCCTGGCGCGCGTAGGGGTAGAACGGCATCACCACGGTGATCCGCTTGGCGCTGGCCCGCTTGAGGGCGTCGACCATGAGCAGCTGCTCCATCACCCAGGTGTTGACCGGGGTGGTGTGGCTCTGCATGACAAAGGCGTCGCAGCCCCGGACCGACTCCTCGAAGCGCACGAAGATCTCACCGTTGGCGAAGTCGTACGCCGCGGTGGGCACCGGCTCGACCCCGAGCTCGACGGCGACCTCGGCCGCGAGCTCCGGCGCCGCGCGCCCGGTGAACAGCATCAGGTTCTTTCGTCCCTGGATCTGCAGACCACTCACGCGGGCTCCCCCTCGGCGGGGCGCCTGCGCGCGACCCACCCGTCGATGGTGCGTTGCCGAGCCCGGCCGACGCCCAGGGCGCCGGCGGGCACGTCCTGCGTGATGGCCGACCCGGCCGCCGTGTAGGCGCCGTCATGCACGGTGACGGGTGCCACGAGCACGTTGTTGCTGCCGATCCGGACGTCGTCACCGACTGTTGTCGGGTGCTTGTCGCGACCGTCGTAGTTCACCACGATCGTGCCGGCGCCGATGTTGCTGCGCTCACCGATGGCGGCGTCGCCGACGTAGGACAGGTGCGGCACCTTGCTGCCGTCGCCGATCGTGCTGGCCTTGACCTCGACGAACGCCCCGGCCTTGGCCGCGCGCCCGAGCACAGTTCCGGCGCGCAGGTAGCTGTACGGACCAACGGTCGCCGCCGGGCCGATCCGCGCACCGACGCAGTGACTTCGCACCACGCTCGCCCCCTCACCGACCTCGCAGTCGACCAAGGTCGTGTCGGGACCGACCGTGGCGCCCCGGCGTACGACGGTGGCGCCATGCAGCTGGACGCCGTACCCGATGGTGGTGTCCGGCTCGAGCGTGACGTCGACGTCGATCCAGGCTGTCTGCGAGTCGAGGAAGGCCACACCGGCCCGCTGATGGGCCAGCACGATGCGGTCCCGCAGCAGTCGGGCGAGCTCGGCCAGCTGCGCCCGATCGTTCACGCCCTGCGTCTGCTCGGGATCCGCAGCAACCTGAGCGCCGACGCGCAACCCGGCGGCGCGGTGCAGCCCCACGACGTCGGTGAGGTACTGCTCGCCCTGCGCGTTGTCGGTGCCGAGCCGACCGAGGGCGCTGCGCAGATCGGCGGCGGCGAAGGCGTACACGCTGGTCGCGACCTCATCGATCGCCCGGACGGCACCGTCCGCGTCCTTGTGCTCGACCACCCGCTCGACGTCCCCCCCGACGCCGCGGACGACCCGGCCGTAACCGACCGGATCGGCGACCCTGGCGCTAAGAAGGGTCGTGGCCGCCCCGTCCCGTTCGTGGGCCTCGACCAGCTCGCGCAGCGTCGCGCCGGTAAGCAGCGGCGCGTCGCCAGGCAGGACGACGACCGTTCCCTCCAGGTCCGGCAACGTCTCGAGGGCCACCCGTACGGCGTGGCCGGTGCCGCGCTGCTGCTCCTGGACGACGGCGCGTGCTCCGCCGGTCAGCGCGCCGGCAACCTGGTCCCGGCCGTGCCCGACGACGACCAGCAGGTGCTGAGGCTCCAGGGACTTGGCGGCTGCCATGACGTGTCCCAGCATCGTGCGGCCGCCGAGAGTGTGCAGGACCTTCGGCGTACGGCTGCGCATCCGGGTGCCCTCGCCAGCAGCCAGCACCACGACGGCTGCGACGCGTCCTGCGGAGCTCACGCGGACTCCTCGCCGGCTGCGGGTTGGCTGACCGGAAAACCCGGCGCCGCCAACCCTACCGGGCAGGTGAACTCGCTTTCGGCGCCGTACGAGGCCCGGGCACGATCACGCATGTACTGCTCCGCCCCCAGGACTCGAACCCGGAACTGAATGCGCCAAAGGCACCCGTGTTGCCAATTACACCAGGGCGGACCGGTGCGACAGGTACTGCTTACCGGCCGAGTCTGCCACCGCCCCTGCGGGCGCCGTCTCTCCAAGGCCGATCCCGACCGTCGATCGCGAGCCCGCCGACCCATCCCGCTGAGGACGGCCACCCGCGACTGTCCGCCCACCCCCCCGAGGGTCGGGAACCGCCCCACTCCGTACGCCCCGGCGGGGCCGATCCCGACCCTCAACGGCGAGCTGGCCGACCTGTTCCAGCCGAGTCCGACACAAAGCCGTCACCAGTCCACGATGGCTGGGCAACCTACGGATGCGTAAGTTACGGTCATAGCGTCCGTCCCCCACTCGCCAGAGGACGCCCATGACCGAGACGCTCGACGCACCCGTCACCACCATCGACTACGACGCCGACGAGAGCCGGCCGCTGCAGCAGGTCCCGACCACCGAGGCCCGGGCCCGGTGGGAGCAACTGGCTCTGGGCGTGTTCATCGCCGTCCCCCTGCTGGCCGTCGCCGCCTCCGGGTTCGTGGTCTGGGGCCACGGGCTGTCGTCTACCGACGTCGGGCTCAGCATCGTGTTCTACGCGGTCACGCTGCACGGGATCACGGTGGGATTTCACCGCTTCTTCACCCACGGCTCGTTCAAGGCCACGCGGCCGGTGAAGGTCGCGCTAGCGCTGGCCGGGAGCATGGCGATTGAGGGGCCGGTCACGCGCTGGGTTGCCGACCACCGCCGGCACCACGCCTACAGCGACGCCGACGGCGACCCGCACTCGCCCTGGCGGTACGGCAACGACTTCCGCTCGCTGTGCAAGGGACTGTTCCACGCCCACGTCGGCTGGCTGTTCGACGTCGAGCAGACCGACCAGAAGCGCTTCGTCCCCGACCTGCTGGCCGACCGGGACCTGGCCCGGGTCGCCAAGGCCTTCCCGCTGCTCGTTACCGTCTCGCTGCTGCTGCCGGCCCTGCTCGGTGGCTTGATCACGATGAGCTGGACCGGCGCGCTGTCGGCGTTCTTCTGGGCGTCGGTCATCCGGATCGGCGTGCTGCACCACGTCACCTGGTCGATCAACTCGATCTGCCACACCTGGGGCGAGCGGCCGTTCGTGACCCGCGACAGGGCGGTCAACGTCTGGTGGCTCGCCGTGATCTCCGGCGGCGAGAGCTGGCACAACCTGCATCACGCCGACCCGACCTGCGCGCGCCACGGCGTCGACAAGGGCCAGGTGGACAGCAGCGCGGTGCTCATCCGCGGCCTGGAGCGGCTCGGCTGGGCCCGCGACGTGCGCTGGCCCAAGCAGAGCCGGCTGGACGCCCGCCGCGCCCGCACCGCCTAGCCGGACCGGGTGAGCGACGCCGTACGACCCCGGGTGCGGATGACGGGCAAGCAGCGCCGCCAGCAGCTGCTGGACGTGGGCCGCTCGCTGTTCGCCGAACGCGGGTACGACGGCACCTCGGTCGAGGAGATCGCTGCCCGCGCGGGGGTCTCCAAGCCCGTCGTGTACGAGCACTTCGGCGGCAAGGAGGGCTTGTACGCCGTCGTCGTGGACCGCGAGGTGCAGCACCTGCTCGACACGTTCACCAACGCACTGACCGGTGACCAGCCGCGGCTGCTGCTCGAGCAGGCGACGCTGGCGCTGCTGACCTACATCGAGGACGAGGCCGACGGGTTCCGCATCCTGGTTCGGGAGTCGCCGCTCGGGCTCGAACGCGCCGGCGGCTTCGCCACCATCATCAGCGACATCGCCAGCCAGGTGGAGCACATCCTGGGCGGGGAGTTCAAACGCCTCGGGTACGAGACCAAGCTCGCCGGCCTGTACTCCCAGGCGCTGGTCGGCATGGTCGCGCTGACCGGCCAGTGGTGGCTCGACAACCGCAAGCCCAAGCGGGACGAGGTCGCCGCGCACCTGGTCAACCTGGCCTGGAACGGCCTGGCCCACCTGGAGACCAAGCCGCGCATCAACACCAGCGGCAAGGACGCCTGACGCGGGCTGCACCCGGCGTCCGCTCCCCGACCCGCTCCCCGTGCCTGGTCAGGCGGACAGCGACTCCGACAGCTCCAGCCAGGTGTCCTCGGCCCGGGCCTTGCCCTCGCGCACCTGCCGCAGCTCGGCGTCCAGGGCGAGTACCGCGGTGTGGTCCGCGGCCTGCTCGGCGATCGAGGACAGCAGCGCCGCCTCGCGCTTGTCCAGCTGGCCGAGCGCCCGCTCGAGCCGGGTCAGCTCCTTCTTGGCGGCCCGGGTGTCGCCGCCGGCCTTCTTGGGTGGGGCGCCTGGGTCGGCGGCCACCCGGCGGATCCGCTTGGCGAGGTACTCCTCCACACCCCCCGGTAGCGCGGCGACCGTGCCGTCACCCATGAGCGAGGTGGTGACCGTCGTGACCCGCTCCAGGAAGTACCGGTCGTGGCTGACGACGACCAGCGTCCCGGGCCAGCCGTCGAGCACGTCCTCCAGGGCGTTGAGCGTGTCGATGTCCAGGTCGTTGGTCGGCTCGTCCAGCAGCAGGACGTTCGGCTCGCCCATGAGCAGCCGCAGGACCTGCAGCCGGCGGCGCTCGCCGCCGGACAGGTCGCCGACCCGGGTCCACTGGGCGTTGCCGGTGAAGCCGAAGCGGTCGCACAGCGAGGACGCCGTGATTGTCTTGCCACCGCCGATCTCGACCTGCCGCGACACCTCTTCGACCGCCTCGAGCACGCGCAGGGCAGGGGCGAGCTCGGCAACCTCCTGCGACAGATAAGCGACCTTGACCGTCTGCCCGACCTTGACCACCCCACGGGTGGGGTGCACCTCACCGATCAGCATCTTGAGCAGCGTGGACTTGCCGGCGCCGTTGACGCCGACGATCCCGACCCGGTCCCCCGGGCCGACCCGCCAGGTCACGTCGTGGAACAGCACACGTCCGTCGTACGCGAGCTCGACGTGCTCGACGTCGTACACGGTCTTGCCGAGCCGGGCGGTGGCGAAGCGCTGCAGGGCGATGTCGTCGCGGGCCGGTGGCTCGTCGGCGATGAGGGCGTTCGCGGCGTCGATGCGAAAACGCGGCTTGCTCGTGCGGGCCGGCGGCCCGCGGCGCAGCCAGGCCAGCTCCTTGCGGACCAGGTTGAGCCGCCGCTGCTCGGTCGCGCCGGCCATCCGGTCACGCTCGGCCCTGGCCAGCACGTACGAGGAGTAGCCCCCGTCGTAGGCGTCCACCTGGCCGTCGTGCACCTCCCACGTGGTCGAGTTGACCTCGTCCAGGAACCACCGGTCGTGGGTGACGACCAGGTGCGCCTGCTGCGGGGTGCGACGCTGCAGGTGCGCGGCCAGCCAGGCGACGCCCTCGACGTCCAGGTGGTTGGTCGGCTCGTCGAGCACCAGCAGGTCCCACTCCTGCACCAACAGCGCGGCCAGGGCGACGCGGCGGCGCTCGCCGCCGGACATCGTGCCGACCACGGTGTCCAGCCCGACGGTGTGCAGGCCGAGGCCGTCGAGCACCTCGCGGACCCGGGCGTCGCCGGCCCAGGTGTGCTCGGCCGCGTCCCCGAGGACCGCCTGGTGGGCGGTGAGCGCCTCGTCGAGCCGGACGTCCTGGGTGAGGACGCCGACCCGCAGGCCGCCGGCATGGGTCACCCGGCCGGAGTGCGGGGCCTCAGCCCGGATGATCGTCTTGAGCAGCGTTGTCTTGCCGCCGCCGTTGCGTCCGACGACCCCGATCCGGTCCCCCTCGGAGACGCCGAGGCTGACCCCGTCCAGCAGCAGTTTCGTGCCGTGCGCAGTGGTGACGTTCTCCAGGTTGACGAGGTTGACGGCCATCAGCTGGTCCGCACGACTCGGGCGCCGGCGACGGGACCGCCCGCCCGGCGTACCGACCGGCAGACGCCGTGCCCGGCGAGAGCGGCGGCGAGCGCAAGTGCGTGCTTGTCGTGCCGGGCCAGAAAGGCGACCGTCGGCCCCGAGCCGGACACCACGGCGCCAAGCGCACCGAGGTCCTCGCCGCTGGCAAGCAGCGTGCGCAGTCGGGGGCGAAGTGCCAGCGCAGGGGCCTGCAGGTCGTTGGACAAGGCCCGCCCGAGCAACTCGGGAGTGCCGACGCGCAGGGCGGCGATGACCTCGGCCGGGTCGCCGACGACCGCGATCGGGCCCTGCTCGCGCTGCCGGTCCAGCTCGTCGTACACCGACGGGGTGGACAGGCCGGCCTCGGCCAGGGCGAGCACCCAGGAGTAGGCACCGTGACCGAGCACGGAGGTGAGCCGCTCGCCGCGACCGGTGCCGAGCGCCGTACCGCCGTGCAGGGCGAACGGGACGTCGCTGCCGAGCATCGAACCCACCTCGGCGAGCTGCTCGCGGGACAACCCGGCGCCCCACAGCGCGTCGCAGGCGACCAGGGCGGCAGCGGCGTCCGCCGAACCGCCCGCGCAACCGCCGGCGACCGGGATCCCCTTGGCGAGGGTCAGCGCGACCCCGGGGTCATGCCCCGTGCGCCCGGCCAGCGCCTGCACGGCCCGGGCCGCCAGGTTCGTGCCATCCAGCGGTACATCAGCGGCGCCCTCACCGGTGACCGTCACGGTCAGCTCGGGCGACCGCCGGGCGGTGAGCTCGTCGTACAGACCGACTGCCTGGTAGACGGTCGTGAGGTCGTGGAACCCGTCCGGCCGGAGCTGGCCGACCGACAGGTGCAGGTTCAGCTTCGCCGGGGCCCGCACCGTGACGGAGTCGGCCGAGGCCGGGCGGGGGGGCAGGACGCGCTCCTCGAGGGGTCGGCTGGTCCGGCCAGACTACGCGGCGGTTGCGGCGAGCCGGGCGAAGTCCCCGACGGCCAGTGTCTCCCCCCGGGCGCGCGGGTCGATCCCAGCCTCGCGCAGCCGTCGCTCGGCGACGTCCGGGGCCCCGGCCCAGCCGCTCAGCGCGGCCCGCAGGGTCTTGCGGCGTTGCGCGAAGGCGGCGTCGATGACAGCGAAGGTCGCCAGCCGGTCGCCTTCCGGAGGCGTGCGGCGGGTGAAGCCGACGAGCCCGCTGTCCACGTTGGGCGCGGGCCAGAAGACCGTGCGCCCGATCGAGCCGGCCTTGCGCACCTCGGCGTACCAGGCCGCCTTCACGGAGGGCACGCCATAGGTCCGACTGCCGGGCGCGGCGACTAGCCGGTCGGCGACCTCGGCCTGCACCATCACCAGCCCGGTGCGCAGTGTCGGCAGGTGCTCGAGCAGCCGCAGCAGCACGGGTACGGCGACGTTGTACGGCAGGTTCGCCACGAACGCCGTGGGCGCCGGACCGGGCACACCGGTGAGGGTGAGCGCGTCCTGCGTGAGCACCTTCAGCCGACCGGCGTACGACGGGGCGCGGTCCTGCACGGTCAGCGGGAGCTGGGTGGCGAGCAGCGGGTCGATCTCGACCGCGACGACACGGGCCACCTCGGGCAGCAGCCCGAGGGTGAGCGAACCCAGCCCGGGGCCGACCTCCACCACGACGTCGTCGGCGCCGACGCCGGCCGTACGGACCAGGCGCCGGACGGTGTTGGGGTCGATGACGAAGTTCTGCCCGAGCGTCTTGGTCGGGCGCAATCCGAGGGCGGCGGCCAGAGCGCGGACGTCGGGGGCAGTGAGCAGCACCTACAGGTACTTGCCGCACACGGGCCAGGAGCTGCGGCCGGTGCGGGAGTACAGGATCGACGCGCGGTTGGTCTGCTCGCCGGGTGAGGCGTCGATCGGGTCTCCGCTGCCCCCGACGCCCTGCCAGGTGCCGATCGAGAACTGGTACAGGCCGCGGTAGTCACCGCCGGGGGAGACCGCCCGCGGGTTCCCGCCGGACTCGCAGTTGGCGAGGGCGTCCCAGTTCAACCCGCCTGAACTCGTGCCGCTGCTGCTCGCAGCCGCGGTAGGGGCGGCCGCAGGAGCAGCCGCAGCGGGGGCGGGCTGAGCGGCGGCAGACGCTGTGGCGGCAGGCACGGGGGCAGGCACGGGGAGGTCCAGGCTGCCGACGCCGATGATGCGGTTGCGCGGAGCCACGGTCTGCGCCTCGGAGACGAGCCGCTTGGCGGTCAGCCGTTGGTCGGTGTAGGTCAGCGCGTACGTCCGCTCCAGGACGCCGACCTGGCCGGGGAACAGCACCCGCGTGGTGCCGGTGTAGGAGCCCGGGTCGCTCTGCTGCTCGGTGCCGAACGGCACGTCGGCGGGCTCGACGGCCGTGCGCCCCTCGACGCGGGTGACCGTGATGGCCTCCCCGTCGTGCAGGGTCCCGGCCGCCGGCGGCCTGAGCGCATCGCTCGGCGCGACGGCCAGCTTCGCGTCGCGCAGGGCGTCGCCGACGGTCAGCCCGGTCGTGCTGACCGGCAGCCGACGGCCCAGGTAGAGCACCGACACCGCCTTGAGGGTGCGCACGTCGAGCGCGAAGCCGTTGAGCGGGATCTCGCGCGAGCGGTCGGCCGACAGCCGGGCGCCGCCGCTGGGTAGCCCGAGCTGGTCCAACGCCCCCGCTACCGAGGCGGCGGTCACCCAGACGGTACGGCACGACCCGTCCACCGTGAGCTGCAACTGCCTGCCGTGCCGGAGCACCACCCGGCCGCCGTCCTCGACCGACGTCTCGCGCGCGGGCGCCAGCAGGTCGTGCGCGCCGACGCTTACGTGCGCCGCGGACAACACCTCGGCGACGGTGCCGCCATGAGTGGTGACCGCACGTGAGGCGCCGTCGACGGAGACGGTCACGGTCCTGGCGGTCATCGACCAGGCCGACGCACTGCCGAGCAGCGCGACGAGGGCGGCGCCCTGCAGCACCAGGGCGGCCGGTTGCTCGAGCAGGGTGCATAGACGCACGGTTCTCCGAGGGTCGGGCTCTCCGGGCACGGGCGCACGGCGACGGGCGTACTTCCCCGGGATACTTGAGGCCGGGCTGCTGTCACCGTTGAGGACTTCCCCGACCTCGGCGGACAATCACAGAACCGTAACGATGAGCCCCGAGCAGTCAAGTCGATCATGTACGCGGTCGATGTCGAAGCCGGCACGAGAACCCCCGCGCCGCACATCAAGGTGCAGGTCAGCCTGGCTGCACGCGAAGCGCTTGTGATCCTGCTCTCAGCGAGTGCCGGCCTAGCCGAACGCGCGGGACCCGTTGTCGGCGAGGGCGGTGCACAGCTCATCCAGGTCGGCGCCCCGGGCCCCGGCCAGGGCGCGCACGGTCAACGGCACGAGGTACGGCGAGTTGGGCCGTCCCCGGTACGGCATCGGCGTGAGGAAGGGCGCGTCGGTCTCGACCAGCAGCCGGTCCGCCGGCGTGAGAGCGGCCGCCTCCCGCAGGCCCCCGTTGGCCTTGAAGGTCAGCGGACCGGCGAAGGACAGGTAGTAGCCGGCCTCGGCGCACACCCGGGCCATGGCGGCGTCGCCGGAGAAGCAGTGGAACACCACCCGCTCGGGCGGCCCCTCCTCACGCAGGATGCGCAGCACGTCCTGGTGCGCGTCGCGGTCGTGGATCATCAGTGCGGTACCGGTGTCCTTCGCGATCGCGATGTGCGCCCGGAAGGACTCCTCCTGCAGCCGATGGCCCTCCACCGACTCGGTCCGGTAGTGGTCCAGCCCCGTTTCCCCGACGGCCCGCACCTGTGGCAGCGCAGCGAGCGCAGCGATCTCGCGCAGGGCCTCGTCGCTCGCCGCCCCGCGTCCAGCTTCATTGGGATGCAGCGCCACTGCTGCCCACAGGCCCTCGTGCTCGCCGGCCAGTGCAGCAGACAGCCGGCTGGTCTCCACGTCGATGCCGACCTGTACGACGGTCTCGATCCCGACCGCCCGGGCGGCCGACAAATGGGCCGCCACGTCGCCGCCCATGATGTCGAGGTGGCAGTGGCTGTCGGCGACGGCGACTGCGAGCGGTTCGGGCGCCGGTGGCGGCGAGCTGTCCCGCTCCCTGCCTGACCGGCTCACGCGCCACTCTCGAGCCGAGCCAGCTCCTCGTCGACAACCGACGGGTCGAGCTTGCGGAACAGCGGCGTCGGGATCGCGATCGGCTGCCCGACCCGGATCGGCTGAGACGCCCACGTCGCGGCGGTGTCGTAGTCACCCATGAGCACCGGGTACCCCGGGCCGCCGTCGAGGTCCTCGACCTCGCGCAGCTCGGGTTCTCCGGACCACGGGACGGTCCCGCCCAGCATCGCATCGACTTGCTGTGAGGATGCGGGCAGGAACGGCGTGAGCAGGGCCTTGCAGTCGTCCACGAGCTGCAGGGCCACGTGCAGCACGCTGTCCCGGCGGGCCAGGTCATCCTTGAGCTTCCACGGCGCCTGCTCGGACAGGTAGCGGTTGGCGTCCCCGACCACGCGCATGGCCTCGGCGAGTGCGGCCTTCTGCTGCGAGGTCTCCAGCAGCGCGCCGACGCTGTCGAAGCTCGACCGGGAGGACGCCAGGGCGGCCTGGTCGGCGCCGGTCAGCTCGCCCGGGGGCGGGATGGCCCCGAGCCCCTTGCCCACCAGCGACAGCGAGCGGTTGACCAGGTTGCCCCAGCCGGCGACGAGCTCGGTGTTGTTGCGGGTGACGAACTGCTCCCAGGTGAAGTCGGTGTCGCTGGTCTCCGGACCCGCCGCTGCCAGGTAGTAGCGGAGCGCGTCGGCGCCGTACCGCTCGAGCACGTCGCGCACGTAGATGACGACCGACCGGGACGAGCTGAACTTCCTGCCCTCCATGGTGAGGAACTCGCTCGACACCACCTCGGTCGGCAGGTTCAGCTCGCCGAGGGCTCCGGGCCTGCCAGCGGGCTTCCCGCTGGCGCCGAGCAGGATCGCCGGCCAGACGACGGAGTGGAACACGACGTTGTCCTTGCCCATGAAATAGCAACCCCGGGCGGACCCCCCTTGCCAGAACGGGCGCCAGGCGTCCGGGTCGCCGGTGCGCCGGGCCCACTCGACCGAGGCCGACAGGTAGCCGATGACCGCGTCGAACCAGACGTAGAGCCGCTTGTCCCCGCGCTCGCTCCAGCCGGGCAGGGGGATCGGCACCCCCCAGTCCAGGTCGCGCGAGATGGCCCGCGGACGCAGGTCGCTCAGCAGATTCTGGCTGAACTTGAGTACGTTCGGCCGCCAGTCGGTGCGCGACTGCAGCCACCCGCCGAGCGCCTCGGCGAAGGCCGGCAGCTCGAGGAAGAACTGCGCGCTCTCCACGAAGACTGGCACCTCGCCGTTGATCCGCGAACGCGGGTTGATCAGGTCCTTCGGGTCAAGCTGGTTGCCGCAGTTGTCGCACTGGTCGCCGCGCGCCCCGTCGTACCCGCAGATCGGGCAGGTGCCCTCGACGTAGCGGTCCGGCAGACCGCGGCCGGTCGAGGGCGAAATCGCCGACAGCTGCGGCCGTTCCACGATGTAGCCGTTGTCGTACAGGGCCGTGAACATCGCCTGTACGACGGAGTAGTGGTTCCTCGTCGTGGTGCGGGTGAACAGGTCGTAGGTCAGTCCGAGCCCCTGCAGGTCCTCGGCGATGACCCGGTTGTAGCGGTCGGCCAGCTCGCGCGCGCTGACGCCCTCGCGGTCGGCCTGGACCTGGATCGGCGTGCCGTGCTCGTCGGTACCGCTGACCATCAGGACCTGGTTGCCGATCATCCGCTGGTAGCGGCTGAACACATCGGACGGCACGCCGAAGCCGGCGACGTGGCCGATGTGCCGGGGTCCGTTGGCGTAGGGCCAGGCGACCGCGGTCAGGACGTGACGGGGCATGCAGCAAGCCTAGTGAGGGCCGTCCAACGGGTTCGCCACCTGATGGGAGGTGTTCACGCCTGATCCACGGGTTCTCGGTCGCCCGTCGTGCTTGCTGGCCACGACGGCGTCGTACACGTCCCGCCGTGGAACGCCGAGCTCGCGGGCGACCCCGGCAATCGCCTCCTTGCGCGGCTCGCCGCTGTCCTCGCGTACGCCGACCAGCCGGGACAGCTCCTCCGGCGTGCTCTCTACGAGTAGGTCTGGCGCTCCCTCGACCACGACCGTGACCTCGCCGCGCACCTGCCCCGAAAAGCGCTCGGCCAGCTCGGACAAGCTCCCCCGCCGCACTTCCTCGTAGGTCTTGGTCAGCTCGCGGCACACGACCGCGCGCCGGCCGGCGCCGAGGACGGCGGCCATGTCGGCCAGGCAGTCGCCCAGCCGGTGGGGAGCCTCGAAGAACACCGCGGTACGCCGCTCCGCCACCAACGCCTCGAGCCTCCTGCGCCGCTCGCCGCCCTTGCGCGGCAGGAACCCTTCGAAGCAGAAGCGGTCACTCGGCAGACCGCTGACCGCCAACGCGGTCGTGACCGCAGACGGTCCAGGCAGGCAGCTGACCGGCAGGTCCTGCGCGGCCGCGGCAGCCACCAGCCGGAAGCCGGGGTCGGACACGCTCGGCATGCCCGCATCGGTGACCAGCAGCACCAGCTCCCCGGCCCGTAGTGCAGTCAGCAGCTGCGGCGCCCGCTGCGCCTCGTTGCCCTCGAAGTAGGAGACGATCCGTCCGGTCGGCTGCACCCCGAGGTCGGAGCACAGCCGGTGCAGCCGGCGGGTGTCCTCGGCCGCCACGACCTGGGCGGTGGCCAGCGCGTCCCGCAGCCGCGGGCTCGCATCGCCGGGCTGGCCGATGGGCACGCCGGCGAGCAACAGGGGCATGCGCGGAGTCTCCCAGCCCCCGGACCCGTACCGATCGGTGTTGCTTCTGGAGGCCGGTGTGCGGCTCCAGACGCGCCACACCGATCGGCAGGCGCGGGAACACAGCCCCATTACGCTCGCCTTCATGACCGCGACCCTGGCCCGGCCGCCGGTGCACGACGAGGAGTTCGGTCCGGCCTGGCGCGAGCGGCTGCAGCCCGCGGTGCCTGGTCATGGCGGCTGGGGCGCCACCGCGCTCGTGACCCTGCTCGGCGGCCTGCTGCGCTTCCTGCGGCTGGACCTGCCCGCCACGACGTACGCAGCAGGCTCGAACATCCCGGTCGGGCCGGGAAAGATCTTCGATGAGGTGTACTACGCCTGCGACGCGCAGAACCTGCTGCGCTACGGCGTCGAGCACGCGACGTTCTCCTACACCGGGACGGACCCGGCCCTGGTCCGCAAGGCCGCCAGCTGCGTCGTCGAGCCAGGCAGCGGCGGCGCGTTCATCGTCCACCCGCCGCTAGGCAAGTGGCTGATCGCGGGCGGGGAGCAGCTGTTCGGCATCAACACCCTGGGGTGGAGGTTCTCCGCCGCCGTCTTCGGCACGTTGACGATCCTGCTGGTCGTTCGGATCGGCCGACGAATGACCGGATCGACCCTGCTCGGCGCGCTCGCCGGCACGCTGCTGTCCCTGGACGGGCTGCACTTCGTGCAGAGCCGCACCTCGATGCTGGACATCTTCCTGTGCTTCTGGATCGTGGCCGCCTTCGGTTGCCTCGTGGTCGACCGGGACAAGGTGCGCAAGCAGCTGTCCCGCGCGAGCGACGCCGACATCGGTCGCGGCGGGGGTTGGCTGCTCAGCCGGCCGTGGCTTGCGCTGTGCGGGGTGTGCCTGGGTGCGGCCATCGCCACGAAGTGGAGCGGGATCTACGTCCTACCCGTGCTCCTGCTGCTCGCCGTCGCCTGGGAGGCCGGCGCCCGGCGTACGGCCGGAGTCCGCCTGCCGGTGGTTCGCACGCTGGTCCGTACGACGGGGCCACTGCTCGCGGCCCTGGTTCTGCTGCCGGCCGCCGTGTACGTCGCCAGCTGGGCCGGCTGGTTCGTCACCGACATCGGGTACGACCGGCACTGGGCTGACGCGAACGCCTCCACGGTGCCGCTCATGCCGGACGTCCTGCGCTCCTGGTGGCACTACCACGCGGAGATCTACCACTTCCACGACACCCTGACGACCCGTCACCCCTACCAGTCCCACCCGGCCAGCTGGCTCGTCCTCGGCCGACCGGTCAACTACTACTATCCGTCGCCGCTGGGCGTCGGCCGCTACGGCTGCCGGGTCACGTCCTGTGTGCGGGAGGTGCTCGCGATCGGCACCCCGGCCCTCTGGTGGGCGATCGTCCCGGCGGTCCTCGGCCTGGTCGCGATGTGGGTGTCCCGCCGCGACTGGCGCGCCTCCTCGCTGACGCTGATGCTGCTCGCCGGCATCGCCCCCTGGGAGCCCAGCGACCTCAAGCACCGCACGATGTTCTTGTTTTATGCCCTGCCGTCGATCCCGTTCCTGTGCCTGGGGCTCGCGCTCCTGGCCGGCTGGGCCCTGGGCCGGGCCGGTACGACGCGCCGCACCGTGGCCTCGGCGGCTGTCGGGGTGTACGTATCGGTGGTACTGCTGAACTTCGCCTATCTCTACCCGGTCCTCGCGGCCGTGACGATCCCCTACCAGGACTGGTTGGACCGAATGTGGTTCCACAGTTGGATCTGAGGCCGCCCGGCGCGGGAAAGCGCGCGGCCCGCCCCAGACCGGGTGCGTGACGGCTCGCCGGCGGCGAGCCGTCACTGCGGGTGGTCCTAACAGGAGCAAGCTGGAAATTCTTCGCGCAGGTCAGGCGGCTAGTGGCCGCTCTACCTGAACTAGTGGATCAACCTCAGGTCTCAGCCCCGTCTCGTCAGCAGCAGATCCGGCTAACGCCTGATCGCGTGGCACAGCTGACAGCCGACTACCAGGCCGGCGCCGACATGAACACTCTGGCCCGGCTGTACGGCATCCATCGCCACAGCGTCCGAGCACACCTGGCCCGAGCGGGTGTTGCGGTTCGTCTGAAGGGACTGTCAGAACTCGAGGCTGATGAAGCCGTGCGGCTGTATATGGCTGGCTATTCGCTCGTGACGCTGGCCAGCCAGTTCGGCTGTGACCACGAGACGGTGCGGCGAGCGCTCAAGCTGCGTGGCGTCGTGTTGCGCATGCCATGGGAACGGCCTTAGCTGCCGGAACGCTGCCTCGCCTGCAAGGCGATAGACAGCGCCTACTACTGATCGGCTATCGACCCGCTGCTCAGTTGCCGCTCCAAAGACTGTCTCACCAAGCCCAGGATATACGGCATATCAGCCTCATTGCTCAGACCAACCTCCACATCGCCGTTGCCCCAGCGACCGAGGTTGGTCACATCCTTCGCGAGGCCTTTCTCGTCGGACAGTTCTGGAAATGGCATATTTATTGACAGTCGCAGGCGGTTGGCTTGCGGTACGACGTCGACTACATTCGTCTCGGCCTTGAAGGCGATGTAGAGCTTCAAAACCTCTTCCGTGATATTCGGATCTAACGCAAGCAACTCGACGCGGAGCTTGTCGAACAGACCTCGCATAGGGCGTCCTGGCGATAGCTGTGGGTGGTCATCCAGGCTGTACTTCGACGCTTGCTGACGGGTCTTCGGGCGATATTGGGTCAGTACGCTGTCCTCGAGGAGGGGCTGCCCCCATACCGTGGCTGCCTTCTTCGACAACCGCGCCCCACGCTCGTCGATGGCTGCTTCATCCCACCGCTGCGTTAGGCCTAGCCCCTCATTAACCTGCAGTGGACTCGCCTTGAAGCCGCCCGGCATATCCCGCTTCAAGGAGAACGGCTTATCGCTGTACTCGCTGTTGTAACCGGTCAGGGTTAGATTTCCGAGCGAATGCAGCTTGCTCTCATGGATACGCAGCCAATCTTCGCCTAATTCCTGCTTCCAGGCGTCCGAGAGGTTGTCGTTCTGTGGCATGATGTGCTCGATCGTATAGTCATCGACGATCACGCGCTCCTTACGTCCATGGTTCTCCAGTCGCCGCAACCAATAGCTCCGTCGCGGCTGGTTATACATATCTCGGACAACCAACTCACGACGAAACTCTTCGTCGTTCGGGAACCGCCTATAGGAAGGAAGGAGAATGAAGGTAGCCAGCAAGCTCTCGAGGTAACGATCCTTCTTGAGCGATCGGCTAAAGGTGGCGAACGTGGTGTTCAGGGAGTTAGTTGGTATTGCACATACCGCGCGCCGGAACACACATGATTCGATCAAGCGCAAACTGGCCAGGAAGTCGGCGTGCGCTAATACATCTTCTGCATAATCCCGATATAGTTCCAGCAGCAGGGGGTAGGCCACGTCGACTTTGAGGTCACGTAGATCGTTGAACGCCTCAGCTAGCGCCTTATTGGTCTCACGGCCCAGGGCCATCGCGCAGTAGTAGCCCGCGTAGGCTTGGACATCCGCGACCAGGGCGTCGACGCCACCGGCCTCAAGTGCCGGCTGTCGGGCATAGCTTTTGAAGGCTTCGTACACAGCCCGCAGGTTGGGGATGTCGCCCGTCTTCACCGTCAGGTAGTGCCGCATAAAGGCGTCAAAGTATGCGCCATAGCTCTCCTGACCGAAACTGACCTCCATGGGCCGCCAGTGTCGCTCGTAAAGTTCGGTTTGAAGCTTCGGTTCGAGACCCATCAGGACGAAGTTGCGGATGAGATCGGCCTGACTTAGTTCGCGACCGGTCGAGTTCATGCTCTCGAAGATCAGTTGCGGGTTGTCCTGCTCGCGGTTGAGCGACACGTCGACGATCACCAGCTTGCTCAGGCCGCGGCAGAGCACAGCAAGGTCCGGCCCTAGGTCCTTAACAAGACGCTCGAACATCTCGAAGTTCTGCTGAATGCGAACGGACCCCTGCGATGAAGCGGGTTGTTGCTGCACCAGCGCCGTCAGACTGTCCTTGTCCGTCTGGGTCAATAACAGCTTGAAGGCCTTCTCGCCGTCCTCTAGAGGGTTCAAGAGGTAGTAATTGCGGATCTTCTTCGCGGAGAATCCCTCGACGGGCTCTTCGTCACCCAACTGGCGTGAGAGTGCCTCTAGCAAGATCGTGACCGTCGTAAGGCGCTGCTGTCCATCGATAACCAGGAGTGGGGACTGACTTGATACCTGATATAGGCCCTTCTCGACGTAGACCACAGACCCAACGAAATGAGCCTTGATCTCCTCCGCAGCACCAGCGCGCATTATGTCCGCCCAGAGCTGCAAACATTCCCCGTCGGTCCAGCTGTAGGTCCGCTGGTAGATCGGGATGACGAACTGGGGTGACTTCTTTAGGAACTGTAGAAGCGATGCCTCGGTTGCTTTCATTCGTCCTTCCGGGTTAATTACGACATTCTAGCAATTATGCGGTCGCGATGGAAGGCACCGAGCAATTGCGGCCCTGGCGAGTCGATGCGGACTGAGAGATCTTGACATGCCTGGCGGCGGGCGAGGCTCATAGGCTAAACGGCATCCGCGGCGCGTAGATGTTCACGGTGAACCACCCGCTCTTCGCGACCACCGTGTTCGAGCGGACCAGCAGGACCCTGATCAGGTGGGCGCCTGTGTACGACGAACTCTCCCAGTTCTCAGCGGGATCGACGGTTTCGGCACCGCTCAGCATGTGACCGTGGAAGATCTGTCCTCTCAGCCCGCTCTTCGACCGTGCATGGTTGCCGGTGTTGGCGACCTGCCACCAGATGTCGACGCCGTTCGGGGCGCGGACGTGTGCCTTGAAGAAGATCTTGTGACCAGCGAAGACAAGTTGACCGTTGTTGGGCAATGCGCGCTTGTGTCGACTGCGACTGCCGCGCTGAAGCTGCGCCGAGATGCTCACGGCGTAGCGACCATCCAACCGCTCGTCCCAGCCCATGTCGGCCGGCGTCTCCGCATGGCTGAAGTCACCCACTTGGAAGCCCAGCTGGTTCGGTGTCGCGATCGGGAAGTCTTCACCGAGGAGTTCCCGCCACGCGTCAGCAGCCTCGATCAAGTCGCCGGCTGCCTCTGCTTTGTCCGCCCACTGGACTGCTTCCGCAACCTCCGTCTTGAAGCTCTCAAAGCTGGCCTTGCTCCACTTCCCGGCCAGATTCTCAGAGGGCAGCACCGGGTTCAGGACTGCCGGTGGAGATGTGAGCGGCCTCAGCGTGCGGTCGAGGGACCGGAACGTCTCCGCCAGCCGGTGCTCGTCCGACCCAGACGCCGGCATGTGCTGAGCCAGCAGAACCTGCAAGACAATCGACTTGATCGCCTGGCGGACTGTCTGTTGCTCATCGCGCCAGCGCTTCATCATCTTGACGGTTCGGGCGTACAACTCACCTTGGCTGCTGCACCAGGCTGTGTACTCGGCCGGCGCGGTCCCATGCCAGCCATCTCCCCGACGGGGAGCCTCGAGGGGTGGTGATGACAAGCCGGTTGGATGCACCGGCACAACGTCCACATGGAACTTGCCGACTTCGTCCTCGGCATACTCCAGTCGTATACAGGGGTCCTTTAGCTTCATGCGGTCCTTGTAGCGACCATCGGCGCGGAAGCGACGTTCAAGATCACCGAGTGCTTCATCGGCTGTGACGCCGGCGGGTATGGACACGCACACCAAGTCGATGTCGTACTCACCATCATGTACGGGCTCGATAGCTGTGCCGTTGGCGTAGGACCCCTGCAAGAAGACAGCACGCGCCGGAAGTCCGTAGCTCGTCGTAAGGAACTCAGAAACGGCAGTTGCCGCGGAGTTCATGCGCGGTACCTGCGGGTGACCCAGCGAGATGTTGATCAGGAACTGCTCGAAATAGTCGCTCAGGTCCATAAGGCTAGCTCCGGCTGCGGTTTCTCCATCGCACTGCGATCTTTCGCCACGGCCACGGCGATAGGTGTGACCGGACATCCGCCAGGAAGCTAGCCGTCAGGTCTGACAGATCAGGATGACTGTCGTCCGCAGTAGCGGTGCCCGGCGCTGGACGCATCGGATCACCCCACGCCGCGGTGATGAGATCTTCAGTACGCACCTTGACCTCTCGCACCAAGTGGTCGTAGCTGAGCTGCATGACGGCGGAGTCACTGCCGACCCACGCTTGGTAGTAGCTCAACTGATCTTGTAGGTCGTGGAAGCGTTCGATAAGTTCGTGCTCTTGCCCCGCAGCGCGTCGACGGACTCGGTAGAGCATCTCCTTCCAGGACACCGCAGCGCGGAAAGCTTCGCTGTACAGCGCTCGACGTCGATCACGCTTGCTTGCCAGGTAGGCCGCGAGCACAGACAAGATCGCGACGGTCAGCGTGACTCCCGCTGTGACCAGGAGCTTGGTGGTCTCGCTCATTTGACGGTCTGCTCCGCATTGACGGAATCCCGAGTTCGCTCCGCATCAAGCATCAGGGCGCTCCGAGGAAAGGTTGAAGAAGCGCTCAAGGAATGCGCTTAGCCGAGTGAGGACGCGCCGCTTCTTCTCGCCATGACCCCCGTCGTGCGCGAAGCGCGACACCGGCGGCAGGATCTTGGTTATCGCAGTGCCAGAACTTGGTATAGCCCCGTCGCGGAAGGCACTATCGACGAAGACTCTCGCTTCCTCTGGCTTCAGTTCCTCCTCGCTGATGATCACCTCGAGCTCGCTGCTGCGCTTGGCGTCGACAAACGAGCGCCACTCTTCATCGATCGCACCAGTCGCCGAAACGGACTCCACGAAGGACATGACCAAGTCCATTTTATTCCGTAGCGCAAGACTCGAGTCGACAGCCCGGTGGATCTTGGCGACCGCGTCCACCTCCTTGTTCGACCCGTCCCCACGCAGCTCACGCCACTGCTGAACGAGCATCAGGATGTAGTCCACGTTGATCTCGACCTGCTTGATCAACTCAATCTCGAACACGACATCGTCGTTGATCGACTCTTTATCGCTGTCACGTTCCTGGCGGAAGTCCGCGTACAGATTCAGGTAAACGCTGCGATAGTCTTGGTTTTGGCGCTCAGTCAGCAGTTCATTTCCGGCGAACTCATCGAACGCGGTCAGGATGTTTTGGAGGCGCAGTATGGCACCGAAGATCGCGATGAACTCTTTCTGCGCCGCTTCGCCGACGATAGGCGCCTCCGACGGGAACCTCTCAAGCAATTCCCGAGCGCGCGCGGCATATTCTGCGTAGTAGTCGCCGTAGGGCTTCAGCAGGACGATGCCCCGAGCTTCCTTATTACCGAACAGGGCGATGGCGTCGTTGGTCTCTTCCTCGAGGTTGCGGAAAGACACAATGTTGCCGTACGACTTGACGGAGTTCAGAATGCGGTTGGTACGGGAGTACGCCTGAATTAAACCGTGGTTCACCAGTCGCTTGTCTAAGAACAGCGTGTTGAGGGTGGTGGCGTCGAACCCAGTCAGGAACATGTTCACGACGATGACTAGATCAATCTCACGCCGCTTCAGGCGAAGAGAAAGGTCCTTGTAGTAGTTCTGAAACTTGTCAGCCGAGGTGTCAAAGGTAGTGGCGAAGATTGCGTTGTAGTCACTTATGGCCGCGTCGAGGAAGTCTCGCGACGACTGGTCTAGCGCCTCAGTCTCAAAGACCTCCTCACCCAGGTAGTCGTCACCGATGTCCTCGTTGGCTGCATAGGAGAAGATGATTCCGATCTTGAGCCGCTGATCCGGCGTCAGGTCCTTCTGCTGCGCCTTGAACTCGGCGTAGTAGCGCTTGGCCGCGTCGATCGAGGCGGTCGCAAAGAGTGCGTTGAATCCGCGGACGCGCTTGCCGGCGAGGGCGTAGTGCTGGGCGCGCTTAGTCTTCTGATCGAAGTGCTCCAGCGTGTAGCCGGTTACCTGTCTAAGTCTCTCTGGCGCGAGCAGGGCCCGCTCCGTGTCAATTGCTGAGACCTGTTTATCGGCAAGGCCCTCAGTCAGCTTGATCGTGTTGACATAGTCGATTCGGAACGGCAGCACGTTCTTATCGCTGATGGCGTCAACGATCGTGTAGGTGTGGATGGCTACTTGGTGCTGCTCGGGCGGGCATGCCGCTGGAGGGCCGTGCAAGAAGCAGCCGAAGGCCTGCGCCGTCGTTCTCAAGTTGGCATTACCGCCACTTCCGGCGTTGACTGAGAAGATCGGCGTGCCGGTGAAGCCAAACAGATTGTATCGCTTGAATGACTTCGTGATGGCTGTATGCATGTCACCGAACTGCGAGCGGTGGCATTCGTCGAAGATCAGCACGACGTGGCCGTCGTAGATCAAGTGACCTTTGTTCGCCGCGATGAAGGTTGCGAGTTTCTGGATGGTCGTGATGATGATCTTGGCGCCGGGATCTTCCAGCTGCCCCTTCAGCACGGCCGTCGACGTGTTGGAGTTCGCCGCGCCCTTCTCGAAACGGTCATACTCAAGCATCGTCTGGTAATCGAGGTCCTTGCGGTCGACGATGAAGAGCACCTTGTCGACCGAGGGCAGTTTCGACGCCAGTTGTGCGGACTTGAAACTCGTTAGGGTCTTACCTGAGCCCGTCGTGTGCCAGACGTAGCCGCCTGCAGCAAGCGTGCCTAGTTGCTTATAGTTTACCCAGATGGCGATCTTCTGCAAGATCCGTTCAGTGGCCACGATTTGATACGGCCGCATGACCAGCAAGAGCCGGTCGGCTGTTAACACGCAATACTTCGTCAGCACGTTGAGCAACGTGTGCTTGCTGAGAAAGGTCTTCGTGAACCCGGTCAAGTCCTGGATTGGGCGATTGCCGGCGTCGGCCCACCAAGAGGTGAACTCGAACGAGTTGGACGTCTTGCGACCCCGCTTTACCCCTGCGCTCTCGCTCAAGTGCTGCCGGCGAGTGGTGTTGGAGTAGTACTTGGTGAGTGTGCCATTGCTGATAATGAAGAGCTGGACGTACTCGAACAGGCCTGAGCCCGCCCAAAACGTGTCCCGCTGGTAGCGATCGATCTGGTTGAACGCCTCGCGTATATCCACGCCTCGCCGCTTGAGTTCGATGTGCACAAGGGGCAGACCGTTGACAAGTAGCGTCACGTCGTAGCGGTTGGCACGGGCGGCGCCACCCTGCCCCTGGCCGATTTCGTATTGGTTGATCACCTGCAGCATGTTGTTGTGCACACTTGACTTGTCGATGAGCTTCACGTTCTTACTTGAACCGTCGTCGCGTGCTAGGACCTGTACGTGGTCCTCCTGCAGCCGAACAGTCTTTTCGGCGATGCCGTCGTTGGAACCAGCTATCTTCTCGGTGAAGAAGCGCTTCCACTCAGCGTCCGAGAAGGTGATGTTGTTCAGGGCCTCGAGCTGAGTGCGGAGGTTTGTAACCAGCTGACCCTCTGTTGTGATCGGCAGATATGCATAAGCTTGTGTCTGGAGCAGCTTGACGAGTGCCCTCTCGAGTTCCGCCTCTGATTGGTAGGCAGCTTCTTCCGGAGCATCAGGAGTGAACTCGGCGACTACCGTTGACTCAGAGCTGACCGCAATCGGCTCGTAGTGCACGCCAGGAGCATCTGTCATCCGGCACCCTCGGCAAACGTCAGTACCCGATTACGAAAATGGCCATATTGCGTCAGGCGAGCATCTCGTTCTTCCTTGAGGCTCACAGCTAGATCGCGCATGCTTGTATCTAGTTCATCGAGCGTGGCGGCTATTCGCTCTTGCTTAGCGAGAGTGATGGGCGGGACTTGAATACCCAGGATCTGCCCCTTTTTCAGGTGAGTCTGGTCTTGCCCGTTGTCATAGACCAAGAGCTGCGGATTGCGGTCCAAGAAGTGGTACAGCCAACGTGCCGAAGCTCGCTGAGGGTCGCGGACGCGGAGGAGGCAGACTCGCTGATTCGCGCTGAATCTGCCGTCCTCTTCCACGTAGAAGCACCTAGCTAGGGCACGTCCCTTGGGAAGGTCGCTCATAACCAAGGCGATGTCGCCCACAATGGCCGGGCTGAGCGTATCCGCCGCATTCACCCACCGCGCCGATTTACCCGAAGTGGATATGAACCGCGCGGTCAGCAGGGCGACGGTACCGGTCGCATTGACCAGCCGCTCGTGCGGCTTGCCATTACTGAAGTCAACCAGGTCGCCCAACCGCAAGGCGCCATCGATCGTCGCCTCATCGCCTCGCTCAAGCATGACCTCGCGACAGAGGTGATGCTGACCCAATCGCAGTTCCGACTCGTGCGAAAGTGCCTGAGCGAGTTCACCGATGGCTGCTTCGAACTCAGCCAAGATTCGAACAATTTCCTCTTGGACTTCCCGTGGCGGGATGGCGATGCTGATGATAGCCAATGCATCACCCGATATGCGACGCACCTTGGCACCCGTGATGTGGCGCTGCTTCTGCGCCCTGAAGAGTTCGGACTGAAAGAAGTAGGATACGTACTTGGGGTCAAGGTTGTGGCGGTAGATGTAGGCATCTCCGCTGACCGCCACTTCGCTGCTGCCTAACCAAGCGGTCGCCTTCGCTACCGACGCGTCATCCTCGCTAGTAGTAGCTATGACGAGATCGCCCGGTTTCGCGCGGCGGAGTCGAGCCGCGAGAGCTGGTTCAACGAAGGACTTCGTAGATTCGGCCCAGGCGCCGTAGTGGGTGTGAATCTGACCATAGTGGATCGCCGGCGCGCCTACGTCTGTCAGATCGGCCTTTAGTAGGCCGCTTCCGCGCACAAACTCGCCGACATCCCCAAGCGGCTTGCTAGCAACGTCCCCCGGAGTGAGCTGCCTCAGTAGTTCTGCCAATCGCGTCACGTTACAGTCTCGAGTTCGGACACGATCCCGTCGATTGTGGTTCGTAGTTCCGCCTGGCGGGCGACAACTGCTGCAAGTCTTGTACTCAAGACTGCGGCATCGACTTGTTCCCGCAGATCCTCAACCTCAACGTATTGTTGGACAGTCAGGTTGTAGCCGTTGACGGCGATCACGTCATTTCCCACCATGTTGCCGAAGTGGATTACGTCTTCCCGTCCGGAGTAAGAAGTCAGTATCCGGTCGATATTCTCCGCGGAAAGCTTGTTCTTCGTTCCAGCATGCACGAATTCAGCCGATGCATCGATGAAGAGCACTGAATTGTCCAGCTTGGACTTCTTCAACACGATCACGCAGACGGCGATGGTGACGCCGTAGAACAAGTTGGGCGGAAGCTGAATGACAGCATCTACATAGTTGTTGTCGATGAGGTACTTGCGAATCTTCTGTTCGGCACCTGTTCGATAAAGCACCCCTGGCCACTCGACGATCGCGGCCGTACCGTTTACCGCCAGCCAAGACAGCATGTGCATCGTGAAGGCGAGATCGGCCTTTGACTTGGGCGCGAGCACGCCGGCTGGTGCATAACGCGGGTCGTTGATAAGTAGGGGGTTCGAGTCACCCTCCCACCTGATCGAATACGGTGGGTTGGAGACTATCGCCTCGAACGGCTCGTCGTCCCAATGCGCCGGGTCCATCAGAGTGTCCCCGTGAGCGATCTCAAACTTCTCAAAGTTGACGTCGTGCAGGAACATGTTGATTCTGGCCAGGTTGTAGGTCGTGAGGTTAATCTCCTGGCCGAAAAAGCCTTGGCGGACATTATCCTTACCAAGGACCTTGGAGAACTGGAGTAGGAGTGAGCCTGAGCCACAGGCCGGGTCGTAAACTTTATTCACGGTGCTCTTGCCTACGACTGTGATATGAGCGAGGAGCTCGGATACCTCCTGCGGTGTGAAGAATTCGCCGCCCGACTTTCCGGCACTTGAGGCATACATGGTCATTAGGTATTCGTATGCGTCGCCGAACGCGTCGATAGTGTGCTCCGTGAACTCGCCTCCTAGGTCGAGATCGCCGATCGCATCGAGCAACTTCGTGAGACGCTCATTGCGCTTGGCTACAGTAGGCCCGAGTTTGCCGCTATTGACGTCAAGATCTTCAAACAGTCCCTTTAGATCGTCCTCACTCGCTGTGCCACGCGCGGACGCCTCGATGTCCCTGAACACATGGGCCAGAGTCTCGTTCAAGTTCTCGTCCTGAGCAGCGCGCCGGCGAACATTCATAAAGAGTTCGCTTGGGAGTATGTAGAAGCCCTTTTCCGCCACTGTCTCCTGTCGACCGAACTCTGCGTCTCCGTCGCCGAGTTCCGCGTAATCGAAGTCAGCATGACCGGCCCTGCGCTCCTCAGCGTTGAGGTAGGCAGTTAAGTTCTCCGAGATGAAGCGATAAAAGAGCATGCCCAGAACGTAGGTTTTGAAATCCCAGCCGTCGACACTGCCGCGCAGCTGGTTCGCGATGCGCCAGATCGTCTTGTGCAGCTCGGCTCTCTGCAGTTCCTTGTTCGCGCTCAAGTAGTAACTCCTCGTTGTGCCTGGCCGAAAGGCATCTGGCTTAAGTGCTGCTTGTCTGACCCGGGTTCTCGCGGATGTTGTTTGCGGTGATACATATGGTTCTAAGGATACGCCATTCCGAGGCGACTTCAATGCGACCACGTCCCGCCTTCGGGCGCGGGGGGGCCTATTTGTGTCCAACGCGATAGTGAAGGATGATTGGGTCATTCCCAGGTACGGCTGGGTCGCTGAAGCCGGACTCTGTGTAGTGCAGCTCAGCTCCATATGCCTCAGTGACGAACACGTGCGGGCTACACATCTCCGTGATGTCCCAGGTCCTTTCGAACGCGCATGTCGGGTAACAAGACCCGGTCCAGGCGGTCCACCGCGCGTAAACCGCCTGGCCCACCTCGCTCTCCTGTAGATGATCGCAACCCCGGTCAATGTGGCATCGGTCGTCAGTTGCGAACTTGCGCATGAACGGCCGGTCGTCGGCCTCTCGGAAGAGGAGGTTGCGCAGCGAGGCAGCCCGACCCATAAACCAGTGTTCATCGTAGGACATCTGGCCTCTGCCGAGCCCGGCGTTGAAAAGCTGTTCGCAAGCCACCATGACCCGGCCGGCTCTCAACACGGTCCGACGGTGATGCTCCGCGGTGATGCGGCGTTCTTGAGGATCGGTTGGCGGCCGGTTTTGGAAAACCAGGATGAGAAGGTCGTGCAAGTCCTGGCGCAGGTCGGCGAGCAGCGGTATCAGTCGCTGGACTGCTGCCTCGAGTGACGGTGGCTCGTTCCGCAGGCGATCCTGCAGATCATCAAAGACAGCATCGGCTAACCCGCCAATGATCCGATCCTCTCGCTTGCGGATTGCGTCCGGGGAAATCGGATGTTGCAGGTCGCGGGCTGCCTTCTCTCGAACTACGCGGGCAAGCGTTGTGCTGGTTGCATCTCGGCTTAGCAAGGTGCTCAGCGCGTCCGCGGCGGCTTGCGACGTGAGGTCACCCGGGTTGCGCTCGCGGTGCAGTTGGCAACCCCGCCGAACGTAACTGAGGAGCAGGTCGCGGGCTCTCTCCATTGCGTCGCTTGCAGGTTCACCCGCAAGGATCAGCAGGTCTACCGTCGCGGCCAGGTCCGCCTCATTAGCTCGCGCGAGCCCGCCGGCTTCTCGAGCCTGCCGCAGGTCTTCAGCAACCGCCGGGGCGCTCCGTCGCTCGGCAATTCGCTTCGCTCGCGCCACCGCCCGACTGTAGGGCTAGCAGGCCTCTGTACGTCGCCGTTCCACCGGACCCTTCCACCCGCTGCCACCCCCTAAGGGCTGCTAGCGGGTTGCTGGAACGCGTCTCGGCTAGATCAGAAGTGTCTTCACCCCCAAGCAGAAGGACACCTGACATGACTGAGATCCAGCCCTACATGGGCGGCGGCGGGCTACTGCCCCGCGACAGCCGCCGTGCTGCTCGAGCCACCTCTCGGCACGCTGCCGGTGGCGTGGTGCGGGTGTCGAGTACGGATGTCGAGACGGACGTCGCCTTGGCCAAGGTTGACAGCACCACCGCCGTGACCGGCGCCTCCATGTCGGCCGTCGTTCGCGTCGCCAAGGCCCAGCAGCACCTCGAGCTGCTCGCACCGGAGGCGAGCGGCCGCCTGGCGATGCTGGCCGATGAACACGTCCTGGCGATCATGGACGTCGCCAGCGACCACCGCCGCGCCCTGCGCCGGATCTGATCGCCGTGTTCGCCGTGTTGCTCATCCTGTCCCTTGTCACGTTGTTGAGCGTCGCTGCCGTTGCCGGGCTGCTGGCACTGCTCGTCGACTACCGCCAAGTGGCACTGCAGGCTGCGCGCCTGCGGGCTGAGAGCCAGATCGACGAGGCCACTCGCGCCACGCTGCAGGCCATGCGCGAGGCCGTCTTCAAGTCGCGCTAGAGAGCTACGTGAAATCCCGGTCGTTGACCAGCAGCGTCGCCCTCTTCGGCCTGGCGCTGCTGCTAGTCAGCTGGGCGCTGCAGTGGCTGCACAACGTGTTGCTCCGCGCTTGGCCAACGCTGCTCGGGCTTGTCGTGGGAGGCCTCGTGATCACCGCGATCTTTGCTTTTTTCCGGCATCGCGACCGGTGGTAGCACCAGTCCGATCGGTGCTGTGAAATGCACAAAGTACCTTGCAATTGTCGCGCGACAATTCATAATTGTGCATATCAAAGTTGTCGCTCGACAATGACTCGTGACGAGGAAGGAGGTAATCATGCAGCAGCGTAAGCGGAACATCAAAGTGCGGGCCCGCTATAAGAAGCAGCCTGACGTCCGCCGGCTCAGCCGAGCACTACTGGCGCTCGCGCAGGCGGAGGCTGAACTGGACGCGCAGGCACAAGCCGAGCAACAGGCGGAGACCGCATCGTGAGCGGCCCCTTGGAATACCGGTTGCACTTCCCCCGGGACCTCGCAGCGGGGCAAGTCTTCGCAGTTCTCCTGGCCCTGAACGGGGCCAGCACCGTCCGCGCGTTGCCTCTTTGCGTCATCACGAGAGGAACGCAGCAACGCATCGAGCACTACCTGAGTCTGCCGGAAGGCCGCGCCGTCCTCGCCGAGCAGCTACCCAGTCTCGTCCCGGGCTTGCGGCTCGAGGCTGTTGAGGCAGCCGACCCGGCGCCGTTTGCCTGGCGGCTGTGGCAGTCCACCTCCCGCCGGCCGCTCCGCAGCGATCAGCCGGAGCTCGTTGCCCGCGCAGTCCTGACCGCGCTCCTGTCCCCCCATGGCAGCGAGCGGCTGGAGCTGCACTGGCGGCTCGGTCCGGTGCGTCGCTCGCTCAGCGTCGGCAGTCGTCACGCGCCGATGCACTCGGAGAGCTGGGCGCTGGCGCTCGCAACGGCGGCTGTCCGCTCTCCAGGTGACCTCGATGCCGAAGCACGACAGGCCCTGCGCACCAAGCGTCGCGAACCGGCCTGGCGGATCGACGGCCACCTCGCCGTGCTAGCGACCGACCGCCCGCGAGCACAACGCTTGGCAGGCACCCTCCTGGCCGCCCTGCGCACCGCCGAGGGGCCGGGTGTTCGGCTGGGAGTCCGGCGTAGCAGCCCTCGGGCCCTCAAGCGCAACCCCTGGCGCTGGCCGCTGCAGGTCAACGCCCTGGAACTGGTCGGTCTCCTGGCCTGGCCGATGGCAGGCACTGCTGACGGACTGCCGGTGAACGTCCAGCGGGCTCGTCAGCTCGAGCCACGTCATCTCCAGCCGCGCCACGGTCGACAGCTTGGCGTCAGCCCCAAAGGCAAGCCACTCTTGCTCAGCGATGTTGACTCGCTCAGGCACCTGTTGCTGACCGGCCCGACTGGTACAGGTAAGAGCACCGCGATCTTGCACCTGATCCTGCAGGACATCCGGAGTGGCCACTCGGTCGTACTGCTCGACCCGAAGGGCGACCTAGTCGACGACGTGCTGGCGCGCTACCCGGGCGAGCGCCTGGACGAGCTGGTGGTCATCGATCCGCGCGACCCGGCGCCGGTGGGTGTCAATCCGCTGCACAAGCCAGCTCAGCCCGCTCTCGTCGCCGACCAGCTGCTCGGCATCTTCACGAACCTCTTCAAGGACAGCTTCGGCCCTCGGACCGCGGACGTACTCGGTGCCAGCCTGCTGACCCTGGCCCGCTGGGGCGAAGGCTCCCTGGCGGTACTGCCACTGCTGCTGACGAACCCTGCGCTCCGGCGCCGCGTTGTGGGTAGTAGCTCGGACCCACTCGGAACCGGACCGTTCTGGGCTTGGTATGAGCGCCTCAAGGACGCCGAACGGCAGCAGATTATCGCGCCGAGCCTCAACAAGCTGCGGGCGTTCACGGTGCGACCGGATCTTCGGGCGGTGCTTGGTCAGACAGCACCGAAGTTCGCGCTGAGCGACCTGGTGCGCAAGCGCAGAGTCGTGCTGGTCAACCTGGCTAAGGGCGCACTCGGACCTGAGAGCAGCGCGCTGCTCGGCACAGTGATCCTGAACCAGGTCTGGCAGGCGCTGCAGGGGCGGGCTGAGCTTGCACCGCAGCAGCGACGGCGAGTTGGCCTGTACGTCGACGAGATCGCTGACTACTTGCGTCTGCCCGGCGACGTCAGCGAGCTGCTCATTCAGTCACGCTCCCTCGGCGTCGGCTTCACGCTCGCCCACCAGCACCTACACCAGCTGCCCAGTGACCTGCGGGCCGCAGTCCTGGCGAACGCCCGGTCGCGAGTGCTGTTCCAGCTGGAGAGCGATGACGCTCGGGTGTTCGCGGCTGGCCGCTCTGAGCTGGAGCCGGCCGACCTGATGGGGCTCGAGCCGTTCGAGGCCTACGCCAGCTTGCTTCAGGACAACCAGGTCCAGCCGTACGTCAGCCTGCGCCTAGCGGAGGCCGAGACGCCGACCCGCAAGCCGAGTGAGCTGCGGGCTCGCAGTCGGGCCAACTACGGCCAGCCACGACCGGCCACGGACGAGGCGCTGCAGGCTCTGGTTACGCCGGCAGCCGTGGAGGACACACCCCTTGGCCGCCGCCCGCGGAGGCAGCCATGAGGGGTCCGTTCGCCAGTCCGCTCGCGTTAAGCCGCGCTGGCTGTTTGCCGAGGTCAGGGGGGCTGATCGCGCGCCCTCTGCAGCGGACTGATGGTGCACCGGAGGCGCACCATGACTGAGCAGCTCGGGGGTGCCTTGAGCGGGCGGGACGAGCAGCTGCTGCGGGACGTGATGGACCTGCGGCTGGTGAGTGGCGGGCAGCTGCAGCGGTTGTGCTTTGCCGGCCCGAGCGCCTCATCGCACAACGCCCGCATCGCTCGTCGAACTCTGCAACGGCTGGTCGATCGGGGACTGCTGCAGCGACTCGAGCGGCGCGTCGGTGGCCTCAGAGCCGGCAGCAGCAGCTATGTCTACGCGATCACGCCAGGTGGAGCAGCTGCCATCGGCCGCCAGTCCTCCCGGGGGCAGACCAACCAGCCGAGTCTCACTTTCCTGCGGCACCAGCTGGCCGTGGGCGATGTCTTCGTGGCGCTTCGGTCGGCGCTGAACCGCGGCCAACTCGAGTCACTCGTCATCCAGACGGAGCCGAGTTGCTGGCGGCCACTCGACGACGGCAGCGGCGGCGTGCTCAAGCCTGACCTCTTCGTCGTCGCTGGCGGCGGGGAGGCTGAATTGCTGGCCTTCATCGAGGTGGACAACGGCACCGAGCACGCCGCTGCGCTCGCTCGAAAGCTGGCGCTCTACCGGGCCCACTACGACAGCGGCCGGGAGCAAGCAGCCGAGGGCGTGTTCCCCGAGGTGCTCTGGCTGAGCAACGAGCCAAGCCGGCGCAGCCGCCTGGATCACGCCTTCGCGCGGGCCGGTGGTCACGCTGGCCTCCACCGCGCCCTGGACCCGAGCAGCGCTATCAACTACATAACGAAAGGAGGTGAAGATGCGTGAGCAAGCACCAAGGACAACATTTCTGGTCGACGCCGCGGACTACCTGAAATTGGCCGCCCAAGTTGACGAGACCAAAATTCGCGAAGCGTTCATAGGCGTGTGGCCCAGTCGTGAGGACTTCGGGCGGCAACTGCTCGAGGAGAACAACGCCGAGAAGCGGTTGCAGTCGCTTCCACTCTGGCTACGGCAGTACGTCCGACTCGACGGCGAGGCCATCGTCAAAGATCTCGAGCGCGATGGCGTTTACGCACTTGCGGAGATCAGCCGGGGGGTCTGCGTATTCGACGGCCCGATCATCCACAAGCTACAAGAATAGTGTTGTCGAGCGACAACTATAGGCGCATAATGGAAGTACAGTAATTGGAGCACAATCATGGTGGATCGCCGAAATACCGAGGGACTAAGTCAACTGTTGCGCGAGCGCCGCGAGAAGCTGGGCCTGCGTCCCGCGGATGTCGCTCGACGAGCCGGCGTTGACCCTGGCGGTCTCCTGCGGGCCGAACGTGGCGACAAGGTGCCTACACCGGAGACCCTGTCCGCCCTGGCTGATGCCCTCGGCCTGCCGCTTGCCGACCTCTACGACGCTGCCGGCTATCCCCTCCCCGGCCAACTGCCTTCCATTCGGCCCTATCTGCGCCACGCCTACAACGTGCCCGAGGAAGCCGCTCGCGAGATCGAGGACTACCTCGCCCGCATCGCTGCAAAGTACGGCGGCCCATCGCTTCCACGAGACGGCGAAGACGAAGCACCCGACAATGAACAAGACCAAGTAATCGAAAGGAGGTGACTCATGAACACCAACACTGGCTGGAGTGCCAGCCACCAACCCCTACTACCGACCTCGCGAGCCGCTGCTCAGCAAGACCGGGAGCGCGGCGTCCTCGCCATCCTGCGCAGCCTCATGCCGAAGCGCCTACTGACTACCCGCGAAGCCGAGATTGTCGCCGAGCTGCAGGCCAACCGTCTGCTCGAGCTGGCGGGCCTACCGCAGGCACCGATTCCCAATGAGCTGATCACCGAGCTGCCGCGTATCGCGGTACGTGTCGACCCAGACCTGCCGGTAAGCGGCTGTGCCCAGTGGGTCAGCGGACGCTGGCTAATCAGCATCAACGGCAGTGAGCCCTGGACCCGGCAGCGCTTCAGCCTCGCCCACGAGCTGAAGCACGTCCTCGACCACCCGGCCGTCAACATCATCTATGCCGGAGACGAGCAGGCGGAGCACCTGGCGGACTACTTTGCAGCTTGCCTCCTCATGCCACGCCGCTACGTGCGCACCGCCTGGTACGAGGGCATGCAAAGCCTGGCTGCGCTCAGCGAGCACTTCGGCGTCTCCGAGCGCGCCATGGCGGTACGACTGCAGCACCTCGGACTGCGCCAGCCAGCGCCACGGCACCGAGACCTTCCCAGCGAATCCCGCCGTCGTCAGCGCCGTCGCTATGAACGGGCCAGTACGCCAATCGAGACAGGAGTCGCCGCGTGAACCAACAGTTCCAGGCTGTGCCCGCAGTTCGGGCGCGCGCCGTGCTGTACGTACGCGTCAGCACCAAGGACCAGTTGGCTGGTGACGGTGACCCCGACGGCTACTCGATACCAGCCCAGCGGGACGCCTGCGAGAATCGCGCCATTGCCCTGGGCGCCAGCATCGCGGAGATCTTCGTCGAGCGCGGAGAGTCAGCTCGCTCAGCCGATCGGCCAGAGCTGCAGCGGATGCTCAGCTACCTGGCCACTGAGTCCGTCGACTATGTGATCGTGCACAAGGTCGACCGCCTGGCCCGCAACCGGCTCGACGACGTCACGATCACGGCCGCCATTCAAGCTAGCGGCGCGCAGCTCGTCAGCGTTACCGAGAACATCGACGAGACGCCGAGCGGCACCCTGATGCACGGGATCATGAGCTCGATCGCCGAGTTCTACTCCCGCAACCTCGCCAACGAGGTCGTCAAGGGCACGCAGCAGAAGGTTAGTGCCGGCGGCACGCCGCACATCGCGCCCCTTGGCTACCTGAACGTTCGTCGCCTCGACTCCGGACAGGAGACGCGCACCATTGAGGTAGACCACGAGCGCGCCGACCTTGTGAAGTGGGCCTTCGAGGCCTACGCCACGGGCAACTACAGCCTCAAAGCGCTGGCCGCCGAGCTGGCTGAACGGGGTCTGACACAGCGGCCGACTCCCAAGCGAGCTGCTCGGCCGCTGCCGCCGAACAAGCTCCACGACGTCCTCCGAAATCGGTACTACATCGGCTTCGTGACTTGGCGCGGCGTCGAGTACCAAGGCAAGCACCCCGTGTTCGTCGCAGCCGAGATTTTCGAGCAGGTGCAGCGGGTCCTGACGGCCCATCGCGTCTCCGGCGAGCGCTCCTACCGCAACCAGCACTACCTGGCTGGCACGCTCCGCTGCAGTCGTTGCCAGTCGCGACTGCTGTTCGTCGTAACACGTGGTCGTCGCGGTGGCCTGTATGACTACTTCTACTGCGCTGGCCGTAACTCTGGGCGGACGGGTTGCCGCCTGCCGCACATCCCAGCTGACCAGGTTGAGAGCGCCGTAGCGCGCCAGTGGCAGCAGGAGGCCTTCCCTGCCGAGGTCGCGGCCGCCATACGGCGTGAGCTGCTGGCCAGCCTTGGCGACTTCGAAGCAAGCCGGCAGCAAGAGCGCGACCGCCTGACGACCCGGCAGCAAGCCATCCGGCGCGAGCGTTACAAGTGGTCTGACATGGCCATGCAGGGTGTCGTGCCTGCCGACATCGCTCGCGAGAAGCAGCAGCAGTTGGCCGATCAGCTCCTGAGCACCGAGTCTGCGCTCGAGCGGATGGATCGAACCCATCAGGGCCAGCGAGCCAGCCTCAGCGCCCTGCTTGAGCTGCTCGACCGCTGCGGCAGTGCCTACTCTCGAAGCGACGAGAAAGGCCGCCGCGACTACAACCAGGCCTGGTTCGAGTCACTCGACCTAGACGTTGATGATGATCAGCCGCCACGGGTGGCAGCGGTGCATCGAACGGAGCCTCTCGAGGCCCTGCAGGTCTACCGGCGGACGCCGAGCCGAACCGCCCGAACCTCTGGAAACGCGAAACACCGCCAAGACCTGAGTCCTGACGGTGTGACGTGCGTCGAGCGTGTCGACGTTTCCAACTTCCGGGTTTTGGTGGAGCTGAGGGGATTCGAACCCCTGACCCCCTCGATGCGAACGAGGTGCTCTACCGGACTGAGCCACAGCCCCGCGGACGTGCCCGAGGTTACCAGTCGTTGACGGCCCGTCGGCCGTCCATGCTGTCATCGGACGAGAGCAGGTCCAGTTCGGTATCGGCCTGGTGTTCGGCTGACCACTGCCCCGGGCGCGTGAGGTCGACGACCCGCTTCGGCGGCTGCGGGGCGGGATTCTTCCCGACGTACGTCGGGACCGGCACCGGGATCGGCTCCCATGTGCCGGACCCCAGCGCGCTGTCCACCCCAGCGTCCCGGCGGTGGGCGGGCTGCGGCAAGACGTTGTCGTCGCGCTGTTCCGGCGCGAGCAATGCCACGGCGTACGACGCCGGCCGCGCGGGCATCCGGTCGGGGATGCCGGCGACACGCAGCGGCGCAAGCGTCCGGGACACGAACGGGCGAGCCGCTGGCGAGGGGGGCAGGCTCGGACGCGCTCGGGCCGCACGCCGCATCGCCTGCCGGCGCAGCTGCACCAGGAAGGCCACGAGCACCAGGTCGCAGACCAGGTGCGCACCGAGCAACAGCACCGGGCCGAGCAGGCTACCGGCCAGGGTGAGCAGGGCCAGGACGAGCAACGCGTACAGGGTGCGGCGCCGACGTACGGCCGGCGGGACGCAGCCTCCCCCGCGGCGCAGCCGGGACCCCAGAGCGCTGGACGCGTGGCGCAGCCGGACCCACAGGCTCCGGGACCCGTCCGCCAACCAGGCCGTCAGGTCCACGGACCCCCGGCGCACCTGGACCCGTAGCCGGACCAGCAGCTCACCGAGGGCGCCCACCAACCGGACCAGCAGATCCCGCGTGTCGTCCCGACGCTCGGCGAGCCAGTCGCAGAGCAGCTCCCCGCGGGCCACCTGCAGGACCGGCTCCGGCGGCGTGAAGGCGACCGAGCCGCCAGCGCGCCGGGGCACGAGCACCTCGCCGGCCGGGTGCCGCCGCGGCACGTCGCGACTGCTGGAGCGGTGGGCGAGCACCCGCATGGCGCCGCTGAACCGGTCCGCGGACCGGTGCGACGTCGCGGCGTCGTGGCTACGCAGGAACATCGGCACCAGGACGGCCAGCCAGGCACCGACGATGACGAACAGGATCAGGCCGCTTCCCACAGAACTGACCGTAACGAGGCTGCAGGCACGGGCGGTGGACCTGCTGCGGTGTGTCGCCTACGGACGTGCCAGGAACCGCCGCAGGACCCCTTCCGGGCAGTCCTCCTGGGTCAGCGCGAACGCGAGGTGGTCCCGCCACGCTCCGTCGATGAACAGGTACCGGCGGTGCAGGCCCTCACTGCGGAACCCGACCTTGTCCACGACGCGCAGGCTGGCGACGTTCTCCGGGCGCACGTTGGCCTCGATGCGGTGCAGGCCGACCGGACCGAAGCAGTGGTCAAGGGCCAAAGCGAGGGCGACGGGGACGACGCCCCGCCCGGCATACCGGCGATCGACCCAGTAGCCGACCGAGGCGCTGTCGAACGCCCCCCGCACAATGCTGCTGACGGTCATCTGTCCCGCCAGCGCGCCGTCGTACGTCAGCGCGAACGGCAGGGTTCGGCCGCCCCGTGCCTCGCGGCGCAGCGCACGCAGCATCGCGGCGTAGGAGGAGGCGCTGTGCCGGTCGCCCCAGTCGTAGCGACCCAGCGCGGCCGGGGCGCCCTCCCACGGCGCGAGCCACTGCTCGTTGCGTACGCGCACCTCGGTCCAGGCCGTCGCATCCCGCAGCCGCAGCGGCCGCAGACCGACACGGCCTTCGGCCAGCAGGGCGGGCCAGCCCGGGGAGGCCACGTCAGTGGTCGCTGCCGCGCAGCTGCGCGAGGGCGTGGGCGAGCACCGGCGCCAGCACGGTGACCCCGTCGCGCACCCCACCGGTGGAACCGGGCAGCGTCACGATGAGGGTGCGGCCGATCGTCCCGGCCAACGACCGGGACAGGACCGTTGTGGGCAGGACGTCGCGCCCCTGCTGGCGCAGCGCCTCCCCGAGCCCGGGGACCTCACGGTCCAGCAGCGGTCGTACGGCCTCCGGGGTCACATCGCGGGGCGAGAGCCCGGTCCCGCCGGTCGTGACCACCAGGTCGTTGGCCGAGGCCGCGGTCCGCACCGCCCCGGCGATCGCCGACACGTCGTCGGGCACCACGACGACCGGTGCGAGCTCCAGACCGAGACCGGTCAGCAGCGAGGCGAGCAGCGGGCCCGAGGTGTCTTCGCGGGCACCGGCGTGCGAGCGGTCGGAGACGGTGACGACCTGGGCGCGGCCTAGCGCTGCCACGGCCCGCTCTTGCCTCCGGTCTTAGTCTCCAGCCGGATGCCGCCGATCGTGCCGCGCGGGTCGACCGCCTTGGTCATGTCGACCACCGTCAGACAGGCGATCGACACTGCCGTCAGCGCCTCCATCTCGACGCCCGTACGGTCGGCGGTGCGCGCTGTGGCAGTGACGGCGACACCGTCGTCGTCCACGAGCAGGTCGACAGTGACGCCGTGCAGCGCGATCGGATGGCACAGCGGGACGAGGTCCGGCACCCGCTTGGCGCCCATGATCCCGGCCAGCCGGGCGACGGCCAGCGCATCGCCCTTCGGCACGCCGACGCCCCGCAGCAGCCCGACGCACTCCGCGGACAGGTCCACCCGGCCGGTCGCCGTCGCGGTGCGTACGGTGACGTCCTTCTCGGTCACGTCGACCATGCGGGCGGCGCCGGTCGCGTCCAGGTGCGTGAAGCCGCTCACCGGGCTCGCCGCTCGAGCAGCATGACCTGGACCGGTGATCCGGCCGGGACCCGCTCGACGTCCTCAGGCAGGACGGCGAGGGCGTTGGCCCGCGCCATGCCGGCGATCAGGTGCGAGCCCGGTCCGCTGACGGGGGTGGCGATGTGCCCGCCGTCCTTCACGTCGACCCGGACACGCAGGAAGGAGCGCTTGCCGGCAGGCGAACGCAGCTCGGACGTCGCCCGGGCCGACACCTGCGGACGCTCCAGCACCTGCGCCCCCAGCATGCGGCGCAGCGCCGGCCGGACGAAGGCCTCGAAGGACACCAGGGCGCTGACCGGGTTGCCGGGCAGGCCGAACACCGGCGTGCTCTCGGGCCCGATGGTGCCGAAACCCTGCGGCATGCCGGGCTGCATCGCGACCTTGTGGAAGCCGACGGTGCCGATCCGGGACAGCACCTCCTTGACGACGTCGTACGCCCCGACCGAGACGCCACCGCTGGTGATCAGTACGTCGGCGCGCACGAGCTGGTCCTCGAGCGTGGCGAGCAGCTTGCGGGGCTCGTCCGGCACGATCCCGACCCGGTAGGCGATGGCGCCGGCCTCCATCGCCGCGGCGGTCAGGGCGATGCTGTTGCTGTCCGGGATCTGTCCGGCCGTCAGGGGGGAGCCGGGCTCGACCAGCTCGCTGCCGGTCGAGACCACGACGACCCTGGGCCGGGGCCGTACGACCAGGCGGGAGCGGCCGATCGCTGCCGCCAGCCCGAGCTGGGCGGACCCGAGGTGGCTGCCCTCGGCCAGCACGAGCTCACCGGCAGCGACGTCCTCTCCGGCCCGGCGGACATATCCGCCGGCGTCCGGACGCCGGTCGATGCGTACCTGCGCCACGCCGCCGTCGGTCCACTCCACCGGTACGACCGCGTCCGCGCCGGCCGGCATCAGGGCGCCGGTCATGATCCGGACGCACAGCCCGGGCTGGACGCGCAGCGGGGAGGCCGGTCCGGCGGCGACGTCGCCGGTGACCGGCAGCGTGACCGGCAAGGCCGCAAGGTCGGCGACGCGCACGGCGTAACCGTCCATCGAGGCGTTGTCGAAGCTCGGTACGGAGCCCTGGGACACCACGTCCTCGGCCAGGATGCAGGCGTGTGCGTCGAGAAGTGAGAGCTCCAGCGGGGCCAACGGCTCGACCAGGGCCAGGATCTCAGCCAGGTGCTCGTCGACCGACCTCATGTGCGGTCCCCTGCGCGGGCGTCGAGCCAGCTGCGCAGCCAGTCCAGGAACGGCGGCCCGAGGTCGTCCCGCTCGGCCGCCAGCCGGACGACCGCTTTGAGATAGTCCAGCCGGTCACCGGTGTCGTACCGGCGACCACGGAAGACCACTCCGTGGACCGGCTCGCGGTTGATCAACGCCTGCAGCGCGTCGGTCAGCTGGATCTCGCCACCGCGGCCTGGCGGGGTGCGACGCAGCACCTCGAAGACGGTTGACGACAGCACGTAGCGACCAATGATCGCCAGGTCGCTCGGCGCCTGGTCAACTGCCGGCTTCTCGACCAGCCCCGTGATCCGTACGACATCGCCCGAGCCCTCGACAGCCGCGCAGCCGTACAGGCCGATGGTCTCGTGCGGCACCTGCATGAGGGCCACGACACTGCCGCCCTCGCGCTGCTGCACCTCGATCATCGTGGACAGCAGCTCGTCCCGCGGGTCGATCAGGTCGTCGCCGAGCAGGACGGCGAACGCCTCCTGGCCGACGTGCTGCGCGGCCGCCAGGACCGCGTGCCCGAGCCCGCGCGGATCGCCCTGCCGGACGTAGTGCACCGTCGCGAGCTCGCTGGCCTCCCGCACCAGGGCCAGCTTGGCCAGGTCGCCCTTGGCCTCCAGGGTCTGCTCGAGCTCGACGACCCGGTCGAAGTGATCCTCCAGCGCCCGCTTGCTGCGCCCGGTGATCATCAGTACGTCGTCCAGCCCGGCCCGCGCCGCCTCCTCGACGACGTACTGGATCGCCGGCTTGTCCACGACCGGCAGCATCTCCTTCGGCGAGGCCTTGGTCGCCGGCAGAAAGCGCGTACCGAGCCCGGCGGCGGGGATCACGGCCTTGCGGATGCTCATGCAGGGTGACCCTAGTCGCGGGCCCCGGACAGCGGCGCGAGACGCCAGGTGTCGCGGCCGGAGCGCTTCGCGTCGTACAGGGCCTCGTCGGCCCGGCCGAGCAGCGCGCCCGCGGCGGCGCCGTGCAGCGGGAACACCGCGACCCCGATGGACACCGTCAGCACCACCGGCGGCTCAGGCGGCTCGCCGAACGAGCGCTGCCGGATCGCCTGGCACAGCCTTTCGGCGGTCAGCCTGGCACCCGGCTCGTCGGTCTCGGGCAGGATGACGACGATCTCCTCCCCGCCGTACCTCGCGACCGTGTCCACGTCCCGGACCTCGGCGCGGATCCGGCTCGCCAGCTCGATGAGGACCCGATCCCCGCGCTGGTGACCAAAGGTGTCGTTGACGGCCTTGAAGTGGTCGAGGTCAAGCAGCAGCAGCGACAGCGGGCGGCTGAACCGCGTGGCCCGCTCGATCTCCTTGCCGATCATCATCGTGAAGTACCGGTAGTTCCACAGCCCGGTGAGCCCGTCGGTGACCGACAGGCGCTGGGCCTCCTCGTGCAGCAGCACGTTGTCCACCGCGACGGTGGCCTGGCTCGCAAAGGTGCGGATCGTGGCCAGGTCGCGCCCGTCGAAGCCGCCGGGCAGGGCTGAGCCGAACAGGTCGAGCACGCCGATCACCCGGCCGGAGGAGGTGAGCGGTACGGCGATGACCGAGGTGTCCTGCGGCTCCCCCGCAGCGCCCACGAGCTGGCCCTCGCCGAGCCGTCCGCGTACCGCCTCCCCGGTCGTCGCGACCTGGCCGGACAGGCCCTGTTCGACCGGCAGGCGCAGGTCCACCGGCAGGTCCAGGCCGCGCGAGGCGGCGAGCACCAGCTCCTCACCGGACGGGCTGAGCAGCAGCACGAGCCCGCCACTGGCCCGGGTGGAGGCCATCGCGGACTCGATGACGACCGACAGGATGCGGTCCAGGTCGTGCGTGCCGGACAGGGTGTCCCCGAGCCGCGCGAGGCCGGCCTGCAGCTCGTCGCGGTCCTGCTCGAGCTGCCCGACATACCCGCGCAGGTCGTCGGTCATGGTGTTGAAGGCCGCGGCCAGCCGCCCGACCTCGTCCCGGGAGCGCACGGGGATCGTTGTACTGAGGTCGCCGCTCGCCACCCTCGCCGCCGCCACGCCCAGCTCCTCGAGCGGACCGGCGGTGATCCGAGCGAACACGAACGCGATCCCTCCGGCAAGCAGCAGAGCGAGTAGCGCGACCAGGCCGACGGCCAGCGTGAGGTCGGGCCCGGCGGCTGTCGCCTGCAGCAGGAGCACGCCGTACGGCCGGCCGGGCGCCGCTGCCACCAGAGCTGTCGTCCGGCCCCCGACGAGCGCGCCGGGATGGCGCAGCGCAGCCCGGACGATGTCCGCCGGTACGGGCGTCGTGGCCGCGGCCACCTGCCCCGAGGGGTCCACCAGGACGATGTCGTCATCCAGCCCGGCGGCCAGCCGGCGGGCCAGCGCCGTGTCCACCGTGAAGCTCGCGACCGACGTGCCGGCCGGGCGCTGGGCCGGCCCGGTCAGCCGGACCAGAGCGCTGATCGCCGGTACGGCGCTGGTCCGCTGCGCCTCCGAGCCACACCCGACCGGATCCGCCGGCACCTGACCGGCCTGCGCCACGACGGCCCCGGTGGGCCCGGTGACCCGGATTCCGTCGACCAGCCCGCGGTCCACGAGCGACTGGGCCGCTACCCGGGCTCCCGCGGCATCGGCGGGGGTGACTGCGCGGCCCGCCGCCTCCGCTGCCGTCTCGGCCCGGTCGCAGTAGCTCCGCAGCACCTGGGCGGCCAGGCGGGCGTTGCTGACCATGCCGGCCTGCTGCCGCTGCTGGACGGCGTGCGGGAGGGCGCGCGCCAGCAGGGCTGCTCCGACCATCAGCGGCACGAGCACGACGACGACGAAGGCGAGGGTCAGGCGCCAGCGCAGCGTCATGCCTTTCGTCCTCACGGCACCATGCTCCCGCATGGACAGCAAGAACAACCTCCGCCGAACGGCCGCAACCGCCCGTAGCGCGATACCGCCGGATGCCCGAGCCGAGGCCGACGACCGCCGTGCTGCCGCGCTGGCCCCACTGCTCGACGGCGCCGCGCAGGTGTCGGCGTACGTCTCGGTCGGCAGTGAGCCCGGCACCCAGGCGCTGCTCCGGCCGGGCTGGCTGCTGCCCGTGCTGCTACCAGGTGGCGAGCTCGACTGGGCCGCGTACGACGGGGAACTCGCTCGCACCGGCCAGGGACTGCTCGAGCCTCCGGGGGCGCGGCTCGGCCTGGATGCGGTGTCGCGGTGCGACCTGGTCCTGGTCCCTGCCCTGCTGGTGGACCGGCGCGGCAACCGGCTCGGTCGGGGTGGCGGCAGCTACGACCGGGCGCTGCTGCGGGCCCGCGGCCTGACGGTCGCCCTGCTGCACGACGGGGAGCTGGTCGAACAGTTGCCGGCCCAGCCGCACGACGTGCCCGTCGCCGCGGCACTGACGCCGTCAGGCGGCCTGCAGCGCCTGAAAGGATGACCCGGTGAAAGCCTTCGACGACGTGCTCGCGGCGAACCTGCTGTTCGAGCGACAGTTCCACGACGACGGGCAGCCCGGGACTGCCGCCCGCGGCCTGGCGGTCGTGACCTGCATGGACTCCCGGATCGAGCCGCTGCGGATGCTCGGCCTGGGCCCCGGCGACGCCAAGATCCTGCGCAACGCCGGGGCGCGCGTCACCGAGGACGTCCTGCGCACGCTGGTGCTTGCGACCCACCTGCTCGGGGTCGACCGCATCATGGTGGTCCCCCACACGGACTGCCGCATGACAAAGGCCAGCGATGAGCAGATCCACGCCCTCATCGCGGCCGACAGCGGGATCGACACCAGGAGCCTGGAGTTCCGGGCCATCGCCGACCAGGCATCGGTGCTCGCGGCAGACGTGCAGAAGATCCGCAGCTCGCCGTTCCTGCCACCACGGGTGCAGGTGGGGGGCTTCCTCTACGACGTGGCCACCGGCGCGCTGCAGCAGGTCGTGACCTGACCCGCCCGGAGACCAGGACGAGGGGTGTAGAAACTGGCGTTGATGCCCGCCGCTCGAGAGGACAGCCACGTGAGTAGCCCCGACGTCGCTCGGATCGGCGCCCGTCTCGACCGCCTGCGCTGGAGCTCGGCGCACCGCGGCATCCTGCTCGCGCTCGGCGCCGGCTGGCTGTTCGACTCGCTGGAGGTGTCGCTGTTCGGCAGCGCCATCGGCCCCCTCGGCGACCATTTCCATGCCAGCACGGACCAGCGCAACGCCGTGCTCGGCGTCTGGCTGGGCGGCATCCTGGTCGGGGCGCTACTGGGTGGCCGGCTCGCCGACCGGTTCGGGCGTCGCCGGCTGTTCGTCCTCACCCTGGTCTGGTACGCCGGCTTCACCGTCCTGACCGGTCTGTCCCCGAACCTCGGCTCGGTCTACGTCTTTCGCGCGTTGGCCGCTTTGGGCGTGGGGGCGGAGTACGCGATCGTGAACTCGGCGATCGCGGAGTTCATGCCCGCACGGGTCCGCGGCAAGGCGAACGCCGCCGTCATGCAGTTCTGGCCGGCAGGGGCGGTCCTTGCCGGCCTGCTTGCCTACGTGGCCCTCAACACCCTCGCACTGCCCGACACCACCTCCTGGCGTTACATCTTCGGCCTCGGCGGCGTGGTCGCGCTGGTCGTGCTGCTGCTGCGCCGACGCCTGCCGGAGTCCCCCCGGTGGCTGGTGAGCCAGGGCCGCTCGGACGAGGCCGAGGCGATCGTGGCCCGGCTGGAGACCGCCGCTGGGACCCAGGGCGAGCTGTCCGACACGGCCGCGATCGTGCAGGAGACACCGTCGTTCGGCGCCGCGCTGGGCGAACTCGTGCGGCTCTACCCCAAGCGCCTCGCTCTCGGCTGCACGCTGGACCTGGCTGAGGCGTTCGGCTACTACGGCATCTTCGCCCTGCTGTCGGTGGTCGTGCTCAACCAGGTCCACATCGCCGAGTCCGAGATCCCCTTCTTCTACATCGTGGGGAACCTCGGGGCGCTGGCCGGTGGCCTCGCCATGACGACGGTGTTCGACCGGCTCGGCCGGCACCGCACGATTGTGCTGTTCTACTCCCTGTCCGCGGCCGGCGTACTGCTGCTTGCCGGCGCGACGGCCGCGGGCAGCGCGGCGCTGGTGACCGTCGCGTTCGTGGTGTCCAACGGCCTGGCGACCGGCGCCTGGACCGCCGCCTACCCGACCTTCACCGAGCTGTTCCCGACCCACCTGCGCGGTGCAGGGGTTGGCACCTCGGTTGCCGTCGGTCGCGTCGGCGCGATCTGCGGCGTCTTCGTCCTGCCCGACCTCGCGGTCAGCCTCGGCGCGACGGCGTCGTACCTGCTGGTCGCGGTCTTCTGGCTGGTCGGGGTGGTCGCCATGGTGCTCTACCGGCGCAGCGGGGAGGCCGACGCAGCCGGCCGTTCGCTCGAGGACATCACCGCCCGGGACCTGGTCGCCGCCTGAGCCAGCTACCCGATGCGGCCCGGCGATCTATGCCTGGTGTGCAGCAGCCGCGCTAGACCGACACCCCTACCGGGATCGAGACGCCTATGCCACCGCGGGTCTGCGCTCCATACCGGGCCTTCTCCTTGGGCAGGTCGAGCGGCCGGATAGCGCTGTGCTCATCGCCGGTGAGCAGATGGGCCGGCACGATCCACACCACCTCGAACTCCAGCCCGTCGGGGTCCTGCGCGTACAAACTCTTGGTCGTGCCGTGGTCCGAGGCGCCGACGAGCGCGCCCGCCTGACTCAGCCTGCCGGCGTGCTCCTCGAGCTCATCCAGCGTGCCGAGCTCCCACGCCAGGTGGTAGAGCCCGACGCTCCCGCGACCGGCGCCGCTCGGCGCCGCCGCACCACCGATCTCGAACAGGCCGAGATCATGGTCATTGGTCGAGTCCGGCGCCTGCAGAAAGGCCGCTCCGGACAGGCTCGTCCTCGTCCGGAACCCGAGTACGCCCTCATAGAACGCGACGGAGCGGCGCAGGTCCCCGACGTAGAGCACGGCGTGGTTGAGGCGGTGGATTCCCATGCCCAGGTGAAGGTCGTTGAGACGGCAAGCATTCCAGCGGACGCCGGCGCGGCCGTACGGCAGAATGGGGAGCCACAGCAGTCGAGTCGCAGGAGGAAGTCGTGCCCACCTACCAGTACGCGTGCACCGCGTGCGGGCAGGAGCTCGAGGCGGTGCAGTCGTTCAGCGACGCCTCACTGACCACGTGCCCGGCCTGCGAGGGCCGCCTGCGCAAGGTCTACGGCGCCGTGGGCGTCGTGTTCAAGGGCTCTGGCTTCTACAAGACCGACAGCCGCAAGAAGGAGTCCGTGGGCAGTTCCTCAGGCGAGAGCTCAACGTCCACCGGCTCCGGCGAGGGCGCTGCCAAGAACGGCTCCACGAGCGAGACCTCGACGAGCGGTTCCAAGGCCGAAGGCCCCTCGAAGGGCGGTTCCAAGGGCGACGGCCCGGCCAAGGGCGGCTCCTCCGGCGAGGGCGGGGGCAAGGGCAGGTCCTCCGGTGAGGGCGGGGGCAAGGGCTCCCCGAAGCAGGGTGGGGCGAAGACCGGGAGCACACCGCCGGCCAGCGCGGGCGCGCCGGCACCCAGCCGCACCTGAGCGCGGTGAGGCGCGCTCGGGACGACGGGCCGACCGCCCACCGCTGCTGACATGACGGCGCCGGCAGCGGGCCGGGTCCGAACCGAGACCCTGCTGCGCCACCCTCGGTTCCTGCTGTTCTACTGCCTCTGCTCCGTGCTGCTGACAGGCGGGCGGCGCTGCTGCCTGGTGGCGCAACGGTCGGTGGTGGTGACCGCTCTGGTCCGGATCGTGGCCCGCGCGGGGCGCCGACTCGGCTACTGGGGCTGACAACTGCCACCTCAGCGGGCGCCCGCTGGCATCGGCTTGCGGACCTCGGCCCGGACGTACGCCGCCAGCAAGGGGGTCGTGCGCCAGGTGCGGATACCGCTCAGCGGTGCGTCAAGTTCCAGCTGCCCGGCCCGCACCACGTTGTGCGGCAGCCCGATGACCTGCCCCGGGTTGTGCGCGTCACTGTTGCCCATCGCGGGGCAGCCACGGGGCGACAGTGTCGGACACTCTCGACGTGCAGGCCTGTCCCAGGTCTGCACGGCGATCTCGTCGTCATGACGCGGCGAGGAGTACGGCCCGTAATGGCCGAGATACACCGTCAGTGCGGCCATCTCGTCATCCACAGGTCTTGCCCTGTCGGGTCGCCACGCAGTACACTCGAACATACGTCCTGCATCTCTGCTTGAGTGCAGCTGGCGCTTAGCCGCCGATCAGATCCTTGAGGGGATGGGGGTCGGTATCTACGGCTTGCTGGAGTAGCCGGTAGAACAGCAGGCCTCTGGC
>JAABUT010000185.1_pt1 | contig 114102 bp, 128 predicted proteins | sample 5559281 | NCBI WGS metagenome assembly JAABUT01 (sample SAMN10711880, study PRJNA513359) | rock metagenome | isolation source: Antarctica rocks | place: Antarctica: Victoria Land, Ricker Hills nord | collected 2016-01-04 | reverse complement strand
TGAAGAGGAGCTTATAGGGGTAGAAGATCAGTGGTTGGAGGAACAAGATTCGATGTTGAAAGCTCGAGAAAGAGATGGAGAAGAGACGGAAATTACACTATAAATTGCTCTGTTTTCTCTGTTTTCTTCGGGTTCTCAGGCGTCTGCGGCTCCGGAATTGTTAGAACGCTCAGCCCAATAGTCGATTCCTGGGCTCTGATTGGTCAAAAGCCTTAGTAATATATATTTAAGCTGTCTTATTGGCTGTCAAGTAGAAACATCTGACGTCAGGATGACAGAAAACATCTGACCTGACCTGACTGTCATATGACCATCCGTTATCCCTAAAATGGAACATCATTCCGCCTCGGTTTTTGGTGGGGTTTGAATTTCACCCGCAGCGACTGGTAAACAAATCCATTCTCCGCCATGTCACAGCAAAATCCACTGATACTTGCTGCCGACAACAATCCGAGTCTCCTTCCACTGCTTCACGCGAATCCCTCTCTAGCCTCTACACAAGACGAGCATGGCTACTCAATTCTTCATGCTGCGGCATCTTACAATCACCTCGATCTCTTGCGGACTGTGGTGAACGAGCTAGGTGTAGATCCTAACATCAGGGACGAAGACGGCGAAACGCCCTTATTTGTCGTGGAGACCGTTGAAGCTGCGCAAGTTCTTATTGATGAATTAGGAGCAGATTCGCAGGTCAGGAATGATGAAGGGCAGACGGCCGAGGAGAAGATACAGACTGAAGGCGATTTTGTAACGATTGCGGAATTCTTGCGAGAGTCCCGGCTACGGAGCAATTCACATGCTCAAGGTGGGCCAAATGGAGAATATGAAGCACAACCTTCAGGGGATGCACTACTACACAATGATGTACAGCATCCACCGCCACTCCCACCCAATGTGACGGTGAATGTCGGGACAATGGAAGAACAACTTTCAGCGGAGGCGGAGGTGGACCCTGAGTTTAGATCACGAATAGAAGAGCTGGCTGCTAGGGAAGATTTCCAAGGAGAAGAGGGACAAAGGCAATTGAGAGATTTGATTACAGACGCTGTTCGAGGCGTAGGTAGCGAAGCGAGTGGAAGGGATGTAAGAAGACGCCTTGAATAGGCCCTTAGGAAACGACAAAACCATCAATCGGAGACGCTCCAACCTACATAGTAATGGAGATGTGTCCGTGGCCTACCTCCCCCACAAACACGACTCTCGGTATCAAGATTGTTGCAATGAATGTCCTCTCATAGTACAGACCAGAGATGATAACTGGCCTCAGGGCGGGAGAACACCACTTGCACATTTTAAAGAAGTCTAAATTGAATGTTCAGGCCGCATGTATTCAAGGTGTGCTAAAACAAGAAATTGGACCTATACATCTCCTCTCATAGTCCTGAAGAAATCCATGACACCGGTGAAGACCACAAGAAGGATCCCACCCCCTGGACCCAATCTCAAAACCTTGGGCAAGAAGCCCTTGTACAGTGCCGAAAACCCCTCCTCTTTCATGACCGTTCCGACAGCCGGAAAAGCCCAATTGTATTTGGGGATCGATCCTGCTACCTTTGGCGAGTTCTGTATTCTAGACTTCACTACATCCAAAGGAGTGTTCAGGATTGTTCCGAAGGTTCCTCCCGTAGCTCCAGCAAGGAGGTCGTTCCGCATCTGCGAGCTCTTGTCATGAGCCGGAGGCATAAGTGCTCGTACCTGAAATATACATCCAAAATATCCCGCATTCCACAGGATATGTCGCCATAGAGTACTCTCAAGACCGTTGTACAACGCCAATGGTCCCTCAGCTTTCACTGTCTTGACGACGCAGTCAATCATTCCTGTATATTTCCCCGCCGATGCCCGATCCTGCAGTCGAATCTTGATGAGCTCGAAAGGGACCACCACAAATGCTTCAGTAGCACCAGCAGATGCTCCAGTCAGAATCGATAACTGTTGGTTCATCTTGTTCATGCCGAAGATACCGCGGTAGTAACTTCCCCACGCATCATTCGCCGCGAATTTAGTAGCTCTATCCAGTGGTCAGAGTTTGCCAACCGCTGGAGACCACCCAACTTTACCTTTTAGGAGCTTCCATCAGAATAGGCGCACTTATTCCTCGGTATAGCCTGGAGAAACCTTCGTTTCTGATGATCTTGCGAAAACAATCAACCATGCCATTGTAACCATCCTCTCCAGCACTCTTTCCCTGTTGAAGTTGTCTAAGATTCGTTCAGCATGCAGTTTCGCAGCTATAGGGACAATTTTCGGACTGACACTCGGGTTTTTACCACATCTAACGGATACCTGAGACTGCGATCAGCCAATTGTGTGCAGCATCTTCTCAAAGACATCGTGTACTACATTACCAAAATCTATGGGAGCATTAGCATATGAGCCAAGCTTTTGAAGTACAGCAAGCACTTACTTCGCTCACGCCCGCCACCGCACCGGCCGCAAATTGGTAGATGAAAGGAAGAGGCTTGTCTTGCGACATGGCGGTGGTTGTGGTATTCTGAATAGGTATGAGACAGAAGGAGAAAAGAATAATATTGGAAGAAGCAAGCCCTCGAACTCGAGATTCCAGGAACGAGCTAGCTTAGGTAGAACTAGCTTCGGAGACATGGAAATTCCGATAAGGTCCCGTGCTAGCGCATCTCTTAATCAATCTAAGGTAGTTCTACGCGTACACGCGGTAAAAAAAGTCGTCGGACACCAAAACACGAAATTAGGCGATCCCCACCAAACACCACCAAATTTGTTAGCAATTTTTGAAGCATTCTGAACCACATCATCATGAAACGACCTCGAACATCTGATTTGGAAGATAACAAGCCTTCAGCTCCTTCAGAATGGACCACACCTAGTCGCGCACGCGTCAAACAACTAAAAAAAAGTCGGCTATTCAGCACTCGATATACAGAAAGAAACGGAAGTTCCACGCAGTACTCAATACACATGGCTCAACGCATCTGTCACACGGTACGCGTTTAGACGAAAATATCGCTCGGTTTCGGAAGATGAAAATGAAGCTGGAATAATATTGAAAATTGGCCTCCTAACTCACCGGATTTGAACCCTATAGAAAACGTACGGCGTATACTGAAGTCACGAGTGAAAACGTCATAAATGCACGACTCCGAAGCAGCTACGAAAGGCCATAGAACAGGAGTGGAAGAAGATCACTTGGAAAGAGGTCAATGAGTGTATTTTGAATATCCCCAAAAGGCAAATCAGATGCTAGGGGGGTTTAAAAAGGGGAAGCCAAACTGGCACGACAGGGTGCAACAGTGCTGGGAGCGAAATGGATATTCAACTCAATTTTAGAAGACAAAATATTAGAAAATTGATGAATATCTCCATAGATTTGTATGTGTTTTTGGTGGTGTTTTGAGGGGATCGCTTAATTTGGTGTCCAACGACTTGTTTTTACCGACCCTCGGCAGGTGAGAACACGTTAGATAGATCGTATATGGTCATGATGACCACTTTATGCGGTTTTCTCACATGGTATCTTTCGGGCGGAGAAGTTGACCACGTCGAAGCGTAGCAGTTGCTTCTCTATGGAATAGATTCGTCAGAACAAGTATGACTCTACCCTTTCTTTATGGTAGAGCGCGCAGGCAGGGGGAGCCTCGAGATTTACCAACCCCGGCACGGATGGCATTAGGATGGACAGGAAAATCTTGCATCACACAGAATCACGTATAACCCCATCCACCCTAGAGTCCGCTTCCACCACAAAAACTCCAATAGCGCCCACTGTCATCCACCCCCCCGTATCCTTCCCAGGGTTAAGAGCACACCTCTTCGCGACTCTGTCCATGCCCCTGTAAATGTCGCCCCAGGTTGTGACGTCGTTTCGTGGGTAGCTATGTGGGGGATCACCTCCGCGGCCCGGGAGCGGGATCCTGATGTCCCAAAGCATGGCGACGCCGAGGCTACATGTATTGAAACGGAACCGTCGAGACAAGAATACCTGAGGAAGCTGTGTTTGGGCAGGTGTGCTCGCGATTCGGAACTCATTGTATGCTCTGAATCCTTGTGCGGAGATGAAGTCGTAAAACCGGTCAAGTGCCGCTAGGCAATCTTGAGTATTGAATGCCGTCGGGGTGGCCCAGTCCGGAGAAGCTGCGCACTCGGGACTTTGGTACATGACATTGTCCAGCTGAGTGTAATTCAAGGGGAGCGAGAGACTTGAGGTAAAGGAGCCGATTGAGAGACCGGAGGTAAAAGAGGTCAAGACAGATAATATGGTAAGAGCTATCTTGAGGGTCTCGAGAGGAGACAAAAAATGATCAGTAGTCATGATGATGGGGTTCAGAGTCCGCGACGGATGCCAAAAAAACTCGGAATAATAGAGCATTTATTTATATTGTCGCATCAGCGGCTGCAACATTTCATCTCAGGCGACAAACGCCAGGCTCTTTGTGCGGGAACACAACCCGCAGCAGACTTACTAATGTTTGTCTCGAGAGGTTAACCGCCAAGGCGCACAAAGTTGACTGTTCACCCTTTCATTCATGTTGACAAAAAAGATTGACATTGTGATGTGGTTTGAGATAGTAAGAGCGCCCCGGTCATTCGAGAAGAGTAAAATATCACATCCAAATTACAGCAACGCTCTCATCAGAATGATATTACAAATGAGGGGTGTTCCAGCAGTTGCATTGAGTATGTAAAACAACCGATTGAACAGGGTTATCTTGGGTTTTAATTTTTAACGATCAGCACCAAGGCAATAGAAGAGATAACACTTTGTAGTCCTTTATGATAGTCATATCTGGTGAGAAAATCTGCACAAACCATTCTCTGTATTTAGAAGCCCTTGATAACAGAGCATGCAATGGAAGATAGCTCAAGTAGTTCTGATAATATATGCAGGGTGTAATGTCTTCCGGAATAGCAGGAGAGCTTCTATGGTAGACTCAATGACCATCGCCAACACCGTTGAGAGTACTAGTTCGTAGTATCAGCAAGGGGAAATCAATCGAGAGTCTATTGGGACTACCAGAGTCCCAAGCAGCCATGGCGCGGTTCGTGAACTGCCATTTGCTGTCTTGAGGTGACCGTCAAAAGGGGTACGATGGTAGAAATGGTCCGGGCATTAATCAACTGCCCACAACCCTCGTGATAGCCGATTGTCCCGACGTTCGTACTAATTTAGTCACAAGATACCTTTTGGCCTACAGGTGAGGTGGAAGCGGTCTTCAAGAAGTAAAGCGCCCATACAACGAAGAAGTAAGGTACACACCACAGTAATGCTTCCAAGAATGAACTAGCTTAAGTAGAACTAGCTTCGGATACATGGAAAGTCCGATAGAATCACGTGATAGTGCATCAATGTACGCGGTAAAACCGCGCCGACACTTCGACGCGAATGAAAACAAACTCTTTTGGTGGGGTCTCGAATCTACCAATCATCTCCTGATCTCGTCCAGAGCACTGCCTTTAGTGCCTGCCCTGCCCTGCGTATTTGCCCCTCGATGGCAAGCCGTCAGAAGTCATTCTTCGATCAAAGCACAAAGGTATACCCCCACTTTCCATCTGCAATCTGTGAACGCTACTAACAGACAAGACCGCACGATGGCATGCTTCCCAGAAACCCTTCCACGTCAACCGTGCTCCTGAGCTACCCAACAGACCTGCAGCAACCATGGCCCCAATCGTCGCGTCGTCACAGTCAAAGTCGAAGCTCAGAGCGTTCCAATTCGATGGCAGTAAACCATCATTTGATGGCGGCCTTAGTATTGACGACGCGGAAGCTGGGAAAGAGAACGTTGACAGCTTACGCGATGAAGGCAAAGTAATTGTCACGCAGCAGGCGCCCCGTGCTCAGACCTTATCGCAAAGGTCTGCAGGCAAGGAAGCTCGAGAATGCCCTCAAACCCCGGTGGGAAGGCTTGCCCTGGCAGAGCTTCTTGCTAGTGGTGAAGATTTGAATCACCAACACCTGAACCTGACACCTGTTGAAAGGGTCTTATGGGACCAGTCTCCTCGCAATTCGGATCCTACTAGTTCTGCTATATCTCGGAAAGGCAAGAAAAGAGCGCACAGTTCGTCTCCAGCTTCATCCCAGAATGAAGCTTCCAACCATTTCACTACGGCCAAAACCTCCTTGGATCTACAGACGCTGCAGAAGTGCCTCAAGACCCCTCAAGCAGACCCAGCTAACGATCTCTGGAGTCGTTACTCTGTCACTAATGAAAGGCAATCTCCGAAGGCAAAGATCAGTCCACCTTTCGCTCACCTATTGAATTCCTCTTCGCCACAGACGCCTGTAAGTCATTTACAGAATAAAGATAGCGGAGGTCTAAGAAGGTCTGTCAGCTGCACTACGGAATGGCCCACTTCAGCCACGAAAAGGCGAAAAATTGAACATAGCCGTAATCATGAGGAGGCTGGTATAGGGTTCGCGGCAACTGAGGGTGCAAATATCGGGCATAGTACATCGAAGCGGTCGAGAGTTAGTCTACTCGTGGATAGACTACATGATGAACTTGCCGGGTCAGGGAAAGCTGGTAGTGAGGATATTGTCGGCCCTTCCAGCTCATCGCCTCTGCCAGAAAAAGGTGGCTTTTCTCACGTTGCTCGGGACGCCGCATTACGGTCTTCGCAGATTGAAGGGTATGATCATACACTCACAACGAGCCAGGCAGTAAATAGTCAAGAGGCCACGACATCGCAACACTCGCCGCAACCCCAAGAGATAAGTGCAGGACTAGAGAACGTGAAGGGTATGGAATCAGATTCATCATCGGATTTTGGAGATGATGATCTTGAGCTTGAGATGCTAAAAGCCGTGGACGCGGACATGGAAGACGACTCTTCAGCCACACTATTGGAGACTGCTCAACTGCTTGATGATCAATCAGGTGGATCGGGGCTTGGGTATGGCCGGTCGAAGGAGCCCCCTGGAGCGACAAAGTCGCAACCACTCGATTGCCATGATGCAACTTTCAGCGTCTTGAAAGCCAATTCAGAACCGAAGGACGGCAGGAGACGTTCGAATGAAGCAGCGAATTCGAACGCAGCCCGATCACAATCACCGCAGACGACTACTTTGGCCATTTACGATGAGTTTGGTGAGGACGATAATGACGTCTCCGCAGCTGACTTCGAAACAGCAGTTGCTCTGTATGACTTACAGCCACAGGCTCATACGGTAGAGAGGTGTCAGTCAGGTTCGAAGGACCCCATCCCGAGAAAGCCGAGCGGCATTTGCGCCGTAGGCGATGCTTGCTCTACTACTTCGAGAAGCTTTCCAGGCAATGGCGAGTCTGAGGTTGTTGATCTGTCTTCCGATGATGAGTTTGGCGGTGCCCTTGATTTTGAAAATATCATCGCCGAGTGCGCGGAAGCAACGCGAGTGCCGCAGATAGCATCGCAGCCTCAATCTTCTGTATGTATCAGATATTTCGGCCAATCTACATAGCGTGCTAAATTATACAAGCATGACAAAAGGATTTCCACCATTCAACGCTATCTGATTGTAACCGTTGCTGAAGGAGAGTATGAGACAAGTAGAGGACTGCAACCCGAAAAGGTACCCAATAAATACCTTTGACCTCTCCTTTCGTCTACTGATCACAAGAAGGTGTTGCTTGTTCAGAATGAGAAGACAAGGCAGAACAAAGCAATTACCGTCCGTCAGTCATGGTTCGACAGTCCATACTCGCCTGGATCTTACGTACATCTCATCGGGGATTTCGACCAAGCTGGCCAATGTGTGGTTGATGAGTTTCAGAATCTACTGATACTGCACCCTGATCATCTCATATCAGCAACTGTAGTGGCAGACTCCTTCTCCTGCACTCGGCGGGCTGTGTTGCAGGATCGCGTCAAGGCCACAAGCGAATCGAGCGAGCCCCAGATCTACGGTCACGTACTCCACGAGATCTTTCAGGAAGCCATGAAGGCTAACAGGTGGGACACTGAATGGCTGACTACTGTAATCGAAAGGGTTGCTATGAGATACCTCGAAACACTATTCGAGATCAACGTCGAGCTGGTAAGGGCAATTGATCATCTCAAGAGCAAAGTCACGGATCTACAATCTTGGGCTGAAGTATTTGTCACTGCAAGGCCAAAGGTAAGTTCTGACAGCCGAAGAGACAATGGTATCGCTAACTCCCCTCAGCCGAATGCAGTGGTTCAAGACCGGAACGGAGCTCGGACGCTGATGAGTGTCAATAAGCTCCTGGAGGTTGAAGAAAAGGTCTGGTCGCCTATGTATGGCCTGAAAGGAAATGTAGACGCTACTGTTCAAGTATGCCTCAAGGATAGTACAGGGGAAAAGACATTGACTGTCCCATTCGAGTTGAAAACCGGAAAGCACGCGAACCCATCGCACAAGGCGCAGACTGCACTTTATACTCTCTTGCTCTCTGATAGATACGGTTCGTACCTTTTCCATTTACAAAGCCCGTGCGAAGACAAAGCTGATTTTCGGGGCGCAGATGTTGAGATCGCTTGCGGCATCTTGTACTACATGGAGACCTCGGAAATCTCACTCATTCCTGCCATACGCCACGAACTCATACACATGCTAATACAGCGGAATAAACTAGCGGCATACGTTCGCCAGCGCCTCGAGCTGCCGCCGATGTTGAAAAGCGTCCATTTGTGCAACAAATGCTATGCACAGACTCCGTGCTTCATCTATCATAAACTGCTCGATGGCGGCAACGGTGATACGAGTGGAATGAAGGAGAAATTCGACCAGGTGGTGAAGCATCTGTCTCCTAACCATCAGCAATTCTTCGTTAAATGGGACGACTTGTTGACTAAGGAAGAAAAGGATGTTGTGAGGTTTCGCAGAGAACTCTGGACAATGCAGAGCTCTGAGCGTGAGAAGATTGGTCGTTGCTTTGGCAATGTCGTCGTCGAACCAGGATCCTTCGAAGAACTAAAGGATGCTCCGAAGATTAACCGCTACCGCTACACATTCATGAAACAAAAGGCATTCCCCGGCTTTTCTTTCACCGAGTCACAAATCACTACCGGTGAGCCCATTGTGATTTCGGATGAGAAGGGTCATTTTGCCCTGGCCAATGGATACGTTACTTCTGTACGAAAGCGAAGGATCCAGGTTGTCATTGACCGGCAACTTCGCAATGCCCGGTCAAGGGGCAAGAAATTCGATTCGGCTCGGAATCAAGATTTTGCTGGTATTATGGTTGTGGCCGAAGATGGATGTCGACAGGCAGACTCAACGCCACCGCAGCCCGACGAGGGCGTATCTTATCGCCTGGATAAAGACGAGTTCAGCAATGGAATGGCCATGGTGCGCAACAACCTGATTGCGCTCATGGATAAAGATGTATTTGGTGTACAGGCACTGCGTAGGTTGATAATCGAAGGCGTGACTCCAATTTTCAGGCCCATAGCACCATTCACTCTTCCCGGCAGTGCTAGTCAAGCCAACCTCAATGTAGACCAGCAGTGTGCTATTGAGAAGGTCATGAGCGCCAAAGATTACGCGCTTGTGCTTGGTATGCCAGGTACGGGAAAGACGACCACTATCGCCCATATCATCCGTGCTTTGACGGCACAAGGGAAAAGTGTATTGCTCACCTCATATACACATACGGCGGTTGACAACATCCTGCTCAAGATCCGCAATGACAATATTGGTGTTTTTCGCTTAGGTGCTGTTGCGAAGGTCCATCCCGAAGTACAGGAATTTGCCGATCTGGCTGGCTTGCCAATGAAGACTGCCGAAGATATTCAGAGGGCGTATGGTCGGCAGGTCGTTGCAACAACTTGCCTTGGCACCAATCACCCAATCTTCAGTCAGCGAATCTTCGACTACTGTATCGTCGACGAAGCATCCCAGATCACTCTGCCTGTCTGCTTAGGGCCGATTCGGATGGCGCGAACGTTCATCCTAGTAGGTGATCATTACCAGCTCCCTCCTCTTGTTCAGAACAAAGAAGCGATAGACGGCGGCCTAGACATCAGCCTCTTCAAGACACTTTCGGAAAACCACCCCTCCTCAGTCGTTAACCTGGAGCACCAATATCGCATGTGCTCGGACGTTATGGCCCTTAGCAACACCCTGATCTACAACGGCCGCCTGAAATGCGGCACTACCGCCGTCGCCAACCGCTCCCTCAGTATCCCCAACATCGACGCCCTCAAACTCCATCACCACAACCCTTTCACCCTCCTCTCCACCACCCCTAGAAAGAAAGTCTGCATCAATCCCACCCGCGGCTCCTGCTGGCTCCGCGACCTCCTCGACCCCTCCATCAAAGCCTGCCTTGTCAACACAGACCCTCTTCTTCCCCTTTCGCGAGAATCAGAAGAAGGCTCCCGCATCACAAACCCCGTCGAAGCCACCGTGACGGCTCAACTTGTCGAGGCCCTCATCACCACCGGCGTCCCCGCCACCGACATTGGCGTCATCACCCTTTACCGCTCCCAGCTTGCGCTGATAAAACAGAACCTCCGCCACCGCCCTGGCGTCGAAATGCACACGGCTGACAGATTTCAAGGTCGCGACAAGGATGTCATTGTCTTGTCCCTCGTGCGCAGCAATGAACAGAAAAACGCGGGAATGTTATTAGAAGATTGGCGAAGAGTGAACGTGGCTTTCACGCGTGCGAGAACTAAATTGTTGGTCTTGGGAAGCAGGAGGACACTAGCGGGGAACGAGCTGCTGGGAAGGTTTGTGAGACTGATGGACGAGAAGCGGTGGAGGTATGACCTACCAGTTGGGGCGACAGAGAGTCACCTTTTCGAGGATTGCGCGACGCAGCTTACAGGCATGGGGAGTGGAGAAATGGAGAAGTTGGTCGAGGCGGATGTGAAGGCGAACTCGAAAGCGGAGCAGGTTCGTAGGAAGGAGAATGGAGAAAGAAAGGCGAAGGGCGAGGGCACGAAGGTCCCGTTGAAGCAGGGGAAGTTGAATCCGAGGGCATTGTTGGGATCGAGGCCGGTGCTGAGGGATATTATTAACGACGCTTCTTGATTGTTTTGGATACCCGGTATGGGAATAAATGGCAAAGGGAGTGTTCTGGCGTTCAGCAGTGGACTGGACCAGCAACGAAGGGGTGGTTTTGGATTAGTGTCTTACAATATCATTTGCCGAAATGGATTGTGATCTGCTTACGTTGATGGAGCCGTCAGTCTGCCCAAGACCAAGAATCATCGAGTACTCGTAGATCCTTCGATCCAAGTCAAGGAGTTGTCGGTTCATCAGGCAGTGCGTCGTCAGATTAGAGTCAATGTCATCGCAAACCCATACCACACCCTCGTACCCGAACCATCCGGTCAATCACCAAAGCCATGTGGGCTTTTCCATTGAGCGTGGCTATTCGCCTACTTCGCTGAGCGTTGGCAATCGTAACACTGAGCCATTGGGCGATTGAACCCTGAAGGAAGTTTTTGTCAACATCATTTGGAGATGCGAATGACTTGCCTGCTCTCCAACCCCTAGGACGCTGGTATGTAGCAGTAGATACCCTCATGATCGACTCAATTTCAAGCTCTACACCCTACTACACCCTACTGCCGCGACCGTAAAGGATCGATCGTCTACATAGGCAAATCACCATCTCGATAACGTCAACGCATCACATGGCATATATATATCACAAAGTAGATAAACCTCGAGTGTCCATCAGATGAACGAAATCCCTTGACCTCTATAATTCTATAAACAAATTTTTCAACTAGACAAATGGCTTCTCAATACCAAAATGCACTGCTAAGCAGCGCGACGACGTGGCTAGATAGACAAAAGTCTAAAGAGGCAGACGGAACCGTGGTCCTAAGCTTAAAAAAAAGCCATGACCTTGAAATGCTAGTCGTACAAGAAAGCAAATAAACTCCTCCGAGCACCTTGCTTGATACCAGGAAATAAAACAAATTCCTCTAATCCACCAATCTATTTACACCAAGAAACCATCAGACAACTGATCAGCCCTGACGTCCCTGGGCCTTTCCTTTCTTAACCCTAGAAATGCCAGGAGAACGACCAGCAGCAGCATCAGCAGCAGCCTGCTCCTTCGGCCCTGTCCGGAATCGGTCCCGGCTCCATCCAGGCCCAGCTTGGAACGCATAATTTCGGCTACTATCGCCGGCGAACCGTCCCTCCCGAAGCGTATCGGGAGTGTCGACTTGGAAGATGTTCCCACTAGGACGTGGTGCCGGCATGCGGCTTCTCCGCTGCTTTTTTGGCCGTGGCGGCAAGGTCTTCGGGGTGGTGGTGGTGGTGATGGGGGTGTCGAGAGGAGCAGAAGGAGGGAGGAAGGTTGGCTGAGGGAGGGCGGAGAGGGTCATGGCAGGACCGGGGTAAGGGAGTGGAAGAGCGTGGTGCTGTGGCGGAGCGGGAGCCCAGGCGGTCGTGGCGGGACCACCAAGAGCGAAAGAGGAACGGTCGAAAGGTGGGAGGTCGAGGACGGGGGCGGTCATGGCGGGACCACCAAGAGCGAAAGAGGAAGGGTCGAAATCCGGAAAGTCGACCGGACCACCGAAAAGGGCAGAGGAGAAGTCGAAATCCGAAAAGTCGATGGCGGGGTTAGCCATGTCGAAACCACCAAAAGAAGAAGAGGTAACGTCGAAAGGAGCCGAAGCCGCCGGGAAAGGGGGCCCAGTAAGGTCGGTGGAGGGGAGCGATGGGGCCGCCTCGCCATTCTGAAAGTCCCAAGCAACGGTAGCAGGGCCGGTCAACGAATAGTCGATTTCGGCATTTAAAGGCGGTGAGGGCTGGTGGTGCACCTCGTTGTGGGCTTGATCAAGTAGAAAATTAGTTCCATGGACGAGTGTGAAAGGGAAGGGCCGGGAGACGGTTGACTTACAATCAATCTGGCGAATCGGAAGGTTCTGCGGCCAGGCATTCCGGGATACATCGGAGAGCAGGATCTGCTGCTCCAAGTGGTGCTGTTCGATGCAGCGCCTGACGGCGTCTTGGCTCAATTGGTCAATGTGGGCGGCTTCCTCTTCGGAGATGTTTGCCCCTGGAATTCTTGGCAATGGTGGGTAGATGCACTTATTCGGAGCTATTCCTGGAGCCAAGAGATCCAACTGGATTGATGGGGAAGGGACAGGATCTATCAGTGAGACGATAGCTTCGCTGTCTCCCGTTGCCAGCTGCATAGGGTCTGCATAGAGGCTCATGTCGTCGAGGAAGTGACTACCCGGCATGGCTGACTGGATTTGAGGGGTGATGTAAGGTATGTTTATGGTATGGCAATGTAGACAAAGTCACGATATTACAAAGAAGCAGTGCAAATATTTGGAACACGTAGTCACGGTATGTCGATAGATACTTGCACTGAAAGGTAAAGACAGAAATCCAGAGCAGCAGTCACTGAAGACTTTATAGAACACCATGAAGTGCATTCTCCAGCAGTAAGGTTTGTAATTGACTCAATAGGAACAGACTTGGGAGAGACATGGAGAATATGAGGTAGTTTGTCGTTGTTTACCAAACATCAGAATGGAGACGCTGCAATAGAGATCTCTGCTACTGACATTTGACAGGGACAGCGTCGTGAAAGTGAGTCACGATTGAAGCTATTTCGTAGTGTACCATGAACAAACAGTGGTACCAGAGGTGTAAGGAACGGAAGTCGGCCCAGGGTGGGCAACTATCGTGAGAGCGTTCTCGCTTAGGCCTCACAACGACGAGCATCAGTAGCGAACGACAGAGGGGCACCATGATACAGCCATTCGAGTTAAAATGTGAAGTCGAGTACTCTCTCGCAGGGTATAGACATCACAGGCATCAGAGCATGGAGAAAGTACGGCCAGGATAGCACAAGCCAAGCGTGTTCTGTGGGGATGAAAACATGACTTTGCCAGGCCTTACTGATAGTAAGATAATCTGCTCATTTTCGTCTCAAAAGCCGCCATTGGAGGTGTGTGTAACCTCCCAGAGCACATACTCCTTTGCTGGTTGTTTAGCGAGTTTCTCACCTCCGCTCTTCGTTGGAAAGACATCCTCATTGTGTAGCTCTTTGCCAGGAAGTCGCAGTATCGTATAGCCATCTTGGCCGTGAACAGCTTCTGTGTGGAAAGCGTAGGCACTCAATGCAAGCCAGCGCTCTTGCCCGTTCTGTAATAGTGTTTGTGTACAAATTGCACTACGCGTATCCCTGTGAGTTAGTTTGACTCATTATGAAACCCTTAAACCTGCTTTGGACGTTTCTGGGGGTACACTCTCGGGGAATGTTCTGATTGGCGTACCTTAGTTCAATCAGAAGACCCTTAACCCACAAGGCAGGTATAAAAGCTGACCACTGCAACACAACAGCATTGGAAACAACAGCTGAATCGCGATCTGGGACGCTATAGCGAGAAAGATACGGGTCTATCTCATCATCCACGCGTAGTCTAGGACTTTGTAGAGCTACAAGCCCGAGCCATTCGTGTCTTTCAAGAGCCCAGTCCTTGAAATAGCCATCCTCGAAAACGGCATCGATGTTGCCAAATGCCGGCACTAAGATATTTTCAGATCGTAGAACCTTAGGCGTGCATGTTTTGACCAGGGGGTGATGCTTGGCGATAGCACTCAAGGATGGTTCTTAGAAGCGGTAAGCCCCCGGATTCGAAAGGTTTCCATTTCACAAGAGAATCAACATGGAAAGCAGCCTTACCTTGGTCGCTATCACAGGTCGTTACATCGAAGTCGTAGAATAACCACGTCACCGCATTGCAGAGTACATTCTTAAAAGCCAACACAATCCGCTCAAACCCCTTTTTCCCATGGAGCATGGATGGTAGCCGAAGATTGAGTTCGACCACTTCGCTTATGGCTTAGTAACAGTACTCAGCATAACCCCTGATTTAGGTCGCGCCTACCGTATCGGGTTTTCAGGTGTTTCCGCCCACCGTCGCGCATCGGCTTTCCAGCCAGGCCGGATCGTTCGTAGTTCTCCTTGGCAAGCTCGAGACGCAGAATACCTACGCTCAGCTTTACGATATGTTCATTCTATGGATATAGCGTAGTCACAATAGACTTCGAAGAGCTCGCATACCATCTTTGAGAAAGTATAGGTCTTCGACGCCGGCACGGCCTTCCGAAAGCATCAAAATATCCCCTGAGATTAGATTAGGCGATGACAAAATAATGATATAAATAAAACATATAGCAAGACAGTAAGATAACGTGTACCAGTCTTAATGTATGAATTGAAGAAATCTCCTTCCAGCAGATCGGCAAGCTTCATTATTACTCGCGAGTACTGGATATCTTTTATTTTCTTTTCAACATCTTTCCATACAATCTCATACAACTCCTCTGGTAAAATTACTTGAACCTAGAATAAGGCTTAGATATTTTTTGATGCATTCTAGATATGTGTGGCCACCTACCGTGTGGTTAAAGGGCTGGTTCAGGACTGTCGCAAAAGGCTTTTTCTTGCTGGGTGGCTGTCTAGGATCAACATAATGGGGTAAAGTACCGTGGGATACATAGAACTTTGAGTTAGGAGCATCTTCACCGGAGATATTGAACATATTTATGAACGCACTGTAGAATCGTATTCTCTAAGTGAGCTTTTACAGAGGAAGTTCACAAACGTCGTCTGAAATTACCAAAGGTAGTTTAGTTACCACAAAGTCGCTTAACTGAAGCTTCATGCAAGGATCAACTACAGGCCGTGATTCAGTATCAGCCAAAGTCAGCTAGGGATCAACGTAGGATGCTCACTGACCGGCTGTTACGGTGATGGCCAAGGCCATAGTCAGCATTGTCCCCTCTGGCGCCCTCCAGAGTTAGGTCGCCAAGACATGGCACCAGCATCACAACGACGATCGATAGCCAAAGACCGCTTCGCGGCCGTTTTCTCCACCTTGAAGACACAAACATACCACGACCCGTCCTCACGAGGCCCCGGCTCACATACGTACGTCTTACTATACCTCAATTCGATTCCACAAAGAAATCGAGCAGCCGATTGACCGACTCAGCAGAATCCGCACAATAGCCTGGAGTCCCACGGGTCACCTTATAGCTACTGGTTCAGCCGACCGTACTCTGCGAGTATGGAATCCCGAGAAACCCCAAGTAAAAAACAGCACCGAACTTCGAGGCCACACTGGCGGCATTGAGCGTGTGGCGTGGAATCCAACCAAGGAAGCCGAGCTCGCCTCAGTTTCGAGTGACGGAACTTGTCGCTTCTGGGACGTGCGCAATAGAACCTGCACTGCAACTGTCACTCTCGGTGGTGAAGGTCTCACAATCGCCTGGGCAGCTGATGGAAGTGTTGTGATAGTTGGCCGCAAAGACGATACCTTAATCCCCATCTCGATGCTCCCTGCGCCCAAAGCTCTTGAGCCTTCTCCGCAATCCCTTCAAACCAACCAATGCACCTTTAGCCATGCTTCTCCGCCTACTACGCTTCTTCTTACAACGGGTGACGGCTCCGTCAGGCTTCTCGACTACCCTTCGCTCTCACCCTTACACACCCTTCATGCACACACCTCCGCCTGCTTCTGTCTTTCCCTCTCACCAACAGGTCGCTACCTTGCTATTGGCGGCTCCGATGCCTTGATCAGTCTATGGGATACAACAGATTGGGTTTGTCGACGCACGCTGGCTGGCATGGTGGGCGCGGTCAAGGCTGTGGGATTCAGCTGGGATGGGAGTTATGTGGTCGGAGGGAGTGATGAAGGCAATGGGCTCGAGATTGCACATGTGGAGACAGGAGAATATGTGCATACCGTACCGACAACAGCGCCTGCCCCGTGTGTGGCATGGCATCCGAGTCGGTATTGGTTGGCGTATTCAGGGGATCCGATGGGGCTGAAGATTGTAGGCGCTGCCGGTGGAAGTCTGTAGGGTATTGGGATTTCTTGGGCGTGGGTATGTAACTAATATCAAGGATTTATCGGTCCATGCGTTGTAGATACCCAACTAGCAAATCTTATGTGTTTCTCTTAGCTTGCCCAGATGGTTGATTCTGATCCACCGTCCAAAGCACGAGACTTGCTTTCTGGTATCCGCTTGTATAGGTGATGAAGGCGGCAGACGAAACGAGCGAAAAGTAGGAAAACGAGCTTTTAGAACCTTTGTCCCCATAAGCAGACGCAAAGGAAACCTAGCGCTCGGAAAGAAAGCTTTTCGGTTCAAAAGTATGGCTTGATTGTCCATGATGTTATGGGAAGCTATGGAAGAGGTCGGCCACTTGACAATATAGGCCTCATTCGTGCTACATTGAACAGAACAAGGATGGTGAGTCTCAGAACTAGCCCCTTGACTGGATAAAGAAGGGACGAACACAGCCTGTCATGTTCTCTTGAGAAGGAAGTATGGTAGACTGTGGAAATGGTACGACCAATCCGCTCTAAAATTCTAAAGAAGAAGCATTGTGTTCACAACGCCCAACGTGGTAACTTGGCGGTTGACGGGCGGAGGTTGTAGAACAAGATGAGTAAAGGACCATGGACCATCACGATTTCTATGGTCTTTGGCCAAAGACAGAACGAGAAGCGCATCTGGTATTGGCCATGAGGGTGAACCACCCAGGTCATCAGCCGTGAAGGAAAGGTGAAAGTCAGGATTGGTGGGACGCTTGGCTTCTCTTCATGATGGCCGATTGGTATTCGGTGCAGGGCTCGTTCGTGGTCTATCGCATATGCCTACTATCCGCCAGCACGCCAGTATGATTCCAAGTCAGGGAACAGCCTTTCCCGTTCGTTGCTCCAGCGCCCTTCGTTAACTCATTGTTCTAATACTCCCAATCCAGTGATTCGTCCTCTCACATTCACTAGCAGAGAAACAGGATTGCCGCAGAGCAAAGTTATTCCGATTGGCCCATTGGCTGGGTGGACAAAATAAAGGAAACCGTGGGCTGATCCTGGTTTTGATATGAAAAGGGGTGCTAATATGTCGAATTAGATATGCAGAAAGAACAAACTATCCCATGGTAATGAATTGGGCCAGACCGAGTGAGCAGGAGACGGAGCACAAGCGGGAGCTCCCAATCAGTCGTGTCTGTTGTGCACCCGCTCAGCAAACTTGAACATATAAAGACTCGGGAGTGGCGTACTCATAGCAAGTTGGCAAAGAAGGCGCTTGGGAGGTAAAGAAGGTAATGCATAGCATAATCTGTCAACAACATATTGCAAGGACATGAAGGTTCGATGACACGATTGAATGAATGCTATGAAGATAAAAATGGAGCAGTGCATGTACATAGGCACTACCAACGTTGAAAGATGTTTGATTTGCAAAGCAAGGGGGAAAGCAAAGGAGAGTCAAGATCAGACCGCGCTTGTACAATAACGGAAGGAGCAAAGCAGCTGGGAAGCCGGGTACCAGGATGAAGCAAACGATGTCCAAAGCAAATGCTGGAGACTTTGAACATAAAGCAAGAGGCCCCCGCGTTGCTGTAAGGTTAGCCATGAGCCGACATAGTTACCAATCACATACAGAAATCAATAAATAAACCGAGAGCTCTTTCGTTGCACAAAGCTATGAACACATCCAATTTAACCTTGCAAGCCCACTACCAACCTCCACTGAAGCAAGAAAAAGAAAACCCTCTATGGGCGTTATCGAAGTGAGGGCCCGGAGCAAATACGCAAAGTCGTGCCTGCTGATACTGGCAAACAAAAAAAAGACGAACACATCCATCCATACCCGTCTCTATTTTCCGTTTCCTGTGTTTGCCGTCATTACCACCAATAAAATGTTACGAGGGATAGTACGCCAAGGACAAGGCCTTCCTTGAACGCCGGTAGATGGATGAAACAATACTCGTGTTTGCCTGGAACGCCAGATGTGTAGGAAACATATCAGAGAACTGAGGTGGTAAGGTAGGTGAAGGATGTTGATTTGGTCATGGTTTGTAGAGGGGCGTTCCATGCCCACTATCCTACTCTGACACCACAATTTTCGCGTCTAAGTCATGTACAGGCAATTTCATCCAAGCCTTAGCCATGTGGCGGGAATCGAGACAAGAAAGACATGAAGTGGTAGGTAAAGTATGGTAGATGATAAGTGGACTATCGGCCTTTCCCATCCTGCGAAATGAGAGAGGTGTTGGTGTCTTTCGTTGACAGGATGCTGTCTGTCAGGTAGAGCGGATGGTATTTCTTAGCCCATTGCCGTGTCAAAATAGAAGCTACGTGACATGTCAGAATTTGCTGGTTACTTATGTTTCAGCTGATTAATACCTTTGAGAAACTTCTTGCTTGCGTACTTCTTGAAGAAGGCTTCGTGGACAACGGGACGGCGAAGATAGTCAACCATAAGCTTGAACACGGGTTGAATCTCTTCTTCTGTGTAGCCAGCGTAATGGGCAAGAGTAGCATCCTGTTGTGATTGTTAGTGTACCTAAAGCAGCAAAGGTAGTCACGCTGCTTACCCATTCACCTCTCTCGAGAACCAGACGGGCTAGGTACATCGATGCAGCGGCGATATGACTCGGGTGGTATCTCATGAATTTATGATCAAGCAAGCTGATCTCCAACAGATATTTACCGAGCGTACGTGTCTGTATATCATAATTGTCGGCCTTTGAAATTCTTCGTAGGAAATTCATCGGATTCGGGTAGCTTAGGTCATAATTCAGAGCAGCTAAGACAAAGCGTTCGGCTTTGAGGATCTCTTCTTCTGTGAAGCCATCGTCTGCAACGTGCTTGAAGTTCTGGACGTGTGGCGAAAGCACTTCCTCGTACTTTGATGCAATAAACATGGCCGTGATACCGACCAGCTGCAGTTTCTCTAGTTCCACGACTCTGGCGGACAGAAAACGGTCGATGATGTTGATGGCGAGGAAAATCGTCTCGGGTAGGAGGTGAAAGCGAGTGTGCACTTCGACTAGCCAGTCAACAAGAACACCCCGCAAATGCCACTCGAGATGATCTTGATGTTCCATGTAGTCTGGGTTGGGCATCGTTGATTCTTCAAGAACCTTAAGGTATTCAAAGATTTCCACTACATACTCTGCCACCATAAGAGGATCATCATAGTCTTCGGCGTCCAGGTCCGCTACGCCCGCTTCGAAGGCTTGCTTGACATTGCCATGTTCCTGTTGAGCATCTTCGAGTACAAACTCTTCCTTTGTTTCCACAATGACACGGCTCTCAGTCTCTGTCACGGTAGTCTTTTTCTTTGTCGGCTCAATCTCGGGTTTAGGAGTGTCTTCTTTGCTTGACTGTTCGCTTCCAGCCGAACCTCTATGTCTCTTCTTTGTTGCCCCACCCATTACGCCAGACCCACTTGCGGGACGCTTGAGTTCAGCAGATCCAGTCTTCTTATTGTTGTCCTTTGCACCTAGGATTGAGCGTGTAGAAGTGGTACGAGATAGCTTCTGGATACCGGCGTTCTGAGTTGCTTTGGAGACAAGTCCGGCTTTCCCACTCAAAGTCTTCTTTCCATCTTTCGAGTCAACAACCTCGTTCTTAGTAACATTGCTCACGTCGCCCAATGCAGCGCGTTTCCGTTGCCCAGGCAAGGTATTCGTGGTGGAAAAATTAGTATTGGACTTCTTGGTTGTTAAAGCTTTCTTAACGATTCCGGCGGTCATGCTATCGGGCACGGCTAAAGCCGCAGCTTTAGCCCTCGTCAAACGTGTAGTGCCACTGTTTTCGTCATTCTCATTGTTGATAGCGCGCTGGCGCACTGTTCGAGCCTATCATACTCAATCAGTATTTGGAAGCTCTAGTACCGATTCTAGCCCTGCTGTAGAACAGTCCACGTCTAGGTGACGGTGACATACCGGTGGCATATTGCGTTCCCTAGGCTGTACAGCCTTGCGATGCAGTGTTTGCTTGAAGAGACAGCGTCAGGTTTGCTTCAAGGTTCGTTTACGACGTGTCGAAGGCCTATCTGTAATGGTGGGCTGGTTCGAAGTATGGGTTAGCTATGACTGTTGCGCACTTATCAGTGCCATGCTTACAATACAGGTAGACTGCTGTAGCTTGAAAACGTTGTATTGTTCCAATTGGAGACGGTGTAGGTAGCTTTGAGAGCAGGGTATTATGAACAAGACTTTTGTTTATATTGGTAACGAAACGCTTGAGGATCCAAATAAAAAGGATTGAGCCTTACACAAGCTTTGCCTGGTGATGCTTCTCACTCCCTGCAGTGTGAGGATGCTCGAAATATGTTGTGTGGTGGGGAAAGTTGGTGGTGGTTGTCAAGGTAAACAGGCAAAAATCACGTCTCAAAGCCCGTGTTGCTTGTTTGCCGCTAGAGAAGATTGGCGTTTATATCGTCAGTCAACGAAGTTCCGGATTTGCAATGTATGTAAAGTAATTACAGATCAATGCGGATTGCTTTGAAGAGCCGTGTACGTGCTGCTAGGAATTGTAGGGTATGATGTTGAGTATCATGAGCGCGATAATGTACGCAAAGTGCTGGAGAACGTTTCGCGAAATGGTCGTGCCTTCGGTGTGCATGGCAACAGGATGACTAACCATGGACAGGGATCTTACCGCGTACCCTACGCCATGAATGTCAAAATTGCCTGCCACTTGTACAATCAATATGTCTTGTTGAGCGCATGTAGACATAGATAAACTTAGTGAGTCTTGTATCTTTACATGCTGCAACCACGATTACTCCTCCGCCAGCCGTCACGGCAATGGCAATGTCTATGTTCCCTTTCTCGTCGATCATATGCAACCGAAGTAATACCTCCGCCGGACCCAGCAGCAGCCGTCCAGCAGAATATTGGGACCACCTACGATCCTGGGCAACTCGATAATGGACCGGCCTTTGCTTTAAGAAGTTATAAGCCCCGTACTCCTGGTGTACGACATCTCAAGCGGCCAATCAACGATCACTTGTGGAAAGGCCGACCACATCTTCCGTTGACATTTCCAAGAAGGGGAAACCATATAGGAGGACGCAAAAATTCAGGAAGGATAACCGTGAGGCATCGTGGTGGAGGCCACAAGCGGAGGATACGGACTGTCGACTTCGATCGAATGGAAAGCGGCCAGCACATTGTAGAGCGAATAGAGCACGATCCGGGACGAAGTGCTCACATCGCCTTGCTTACCAGTGGAGAGACTGGAGCCAAAAGTTACATCGTTGCACCACAGGGTATGAGAGCTGGTGAAAAGATCGAGAGCTATAGGAAAGGGATACCGCAAGCTCTGTTGGATAGTCTGGGCGGGGCAACAGATGCTGGAATGATAGCAGCAAAGATAGCATGGAGAGGGAATTGTTTACCACTTCATATGATACCCACAGGCACCATAGTCTATAATGTGGGTCTCAGGAAGGGGGGAAGAGCACAGCTATGCAGGAGCGCCGGCACGTTCGCAGTGGTGGTCAAAAAGAATGATGGGAACCATAAGACAGCAATGTATGTGGACGTTAGGCTGAAAAGCGGGGAGGTCCGCAGGATCCACAAAGATGCTTGTGCAACGATTGGAATTGCCAGTAATCTTAATTACAATCGTCGTCAGCTTGGTAAGGCAGGTAGGAGTAGGTGGTTGGGTATCCGACCTACTGTGAGAGGTCTGGCAATGAACGCAGCAGACCATCCTCACGGAGGAGGGCGTGGAAAATCCAAAGGGAATGTGCAACCAGTCAGCCCCTGGGGTCAATTGGTAAGTCTGCAAAGTCCTTTCCGACACCTCAAACCAGTTCTAACTTGTCTTCAGACGAAAGGTGGTTATAAGACGCGGAAGCGATCAAATATCAACCGAGCAGTGGTCACTCCTCGACCACGATCCTTGGGGAGGAAAGCGAATAAGGCAGCAAAGCGAAAGGCATAAAAATCTGGTGGTTTATGCTGCCTTATATATGAACGGTCACAACCGATTTAATCACCATCATCCAGTCCAGGATCCTGCACAACATAGTTTACTTCTACACACGCAGCTGCTAGTAAAAGGCCTACTGCATGTTCTCATCCCAGCAGTATGCCGTCGCAGAATTAGACGCCTTAGCATCCTTGTAGTGGTTTCTACCCAGGTACAGACGAATTGCCGATACACTAAACCATGCTATAGGTACCTTATCAAGGCAGGGTAGTCGGTGGCTATTGAACTGTGGTAATGAGCAACAGTGCTTCAAGAACGCCAGAGAGCTAAGAGAAAAATCAGCTGAAACTTTCATCCTTCAAGTCGTGGAGACAAACACTTTAGACTACGAGTAGTGCGATATAGTGACACGTATAAGGCTGATGATTCGCGGGTCGTTTGTGGAGGTTAAATGCGGCACCGGTTGCTGACTGAACTTCCACCGCTACTAGTGTAGGTACATATATCGTTGCCTTGTTAGACCGTCAAACTGGCAGGTCAAGAACCAGATATATCGTTTCTCCAAGACATGAGGCAGCCAATTCGCGAGGCATTAATATATTGATTAACATTCTACTTCCCATAATGTCTTCTGGTGACGCCATAACCGACGACGGCTACTTCAACGATCTCTCCAGGCAACCAAGTCTGCCCCAAAATGGATCAGACAGCCCTCCGGAGCGGAGCGCTACCACTATGAACGTCGAAGAAGGAGGAGCGCCAAGACAGAAGCGCGTTGCTTGTGTCATATGCAGGAAAAGAAAGCTCAAATGTGATGGAAGCAAGCCAAAATGCGGGACATGCGCAAGATTAGGACATTGTTGTGCGTATGATGAGGTACGGCGTAAGAGTGGACCCAAGAGAGGATATGTCAAAGAACTGGAGGCAAGATTAGGTTGGTATATTCGACAGGAGACCTGACACACTGGAGCTGATATGTGCTTCGTTCTCAGCGCAAGTTGAGACCCAGCTCAAGACCAAAGCTCCAAAGGCGCCTAATTCCGCCAAAGCAACACCACAGCCCAAGGCACCTGAGCAGTCTGCAGCCGCTCCCCTAGTATTTGAAAGATCAAACTCCATCGGCATTGATATCAACAGCCAAGAGACAATGGACGGAATCTTTAATTCAACGAGCAATACACAGGATATCTCACCAGTACCATGCACGATGGTGGATGTAAACCTAGGAATCGATGACCCGATGTCATGGGAAATGATTGGACTAGGACTCGAGGAGCCCTTGCCAACGCAGGAGGCTATCGACGATTTGTTAGTCGACGTATCATTCTACCTACTGCTGTACTAATATTTCGATAGACATCAACTATTTTTCCAAAAGGTACATCCTTCTATGCCCATGATTCACCAATATCGATATCTGGCGGCGATGAATTTGGCTCCTCATATGCGCCCAGCTGTCTGCCTCCGCTATGCCATGTGGTGTCTTGCCGCCGGCGCGTCCGATAAATACTTCAACCACCAAGATATCTTCTATCGACGAGCACGTAAATACGCTGACCTTGATGACATGAAAGGGCAGGGTGAGGCATCGGCTGATATTAGTCATGCACAGTGCTGGGGCCTGATATCTACGTATGAGTTCAAGATGATGTGCTTTCCTAGGGCTTGGACGAGCGTGGGGAAATCGGTTCGCCTAGCACAGATGCTGGGACTTCATCGAATAGACGGTGCTGGCGTGGATTTCAAGCAATGTCTGCCACCACCTCGTGATTGGACTGATCGCGAACAGCGAAGGAGAACTTGGTGGATGGCATATTGTATGGATCGATATGCCAGTGTTGGAACGGGTTGGCCAATGGTCATTGATGAAAAAGATGTAAGTCGCACGAAATTGGGTCACGACCGACTGGTGGTATAGGTTCGTACTGATTACTCGCTTCAGATAATGACCAATCTCCCTGCGACTGAAGAGGCATATGATAAGAGTATACCGCAGGAGACCCCTTCACTGGATAAAGTTAGGCGCTCAGAAGGGGCGGCGTCGCTCTCGCCTTTTGCAGGAGTGGTACTGATGGCCCACTTCTTCGGATGCAATCTCATACATCTCCAACGACCGGAACCTGATGAGCGGGATCACGACCTTCAAGGCGCATTTTGGAAACGTCATCGGAGTATGGACAATACGCTTCTAAACACTTCACTCAACCTTCCATTGCATCTCAGATTACCTGCTGGAATCCGAGATCCCAATACAGTGTTCCTCAATATGAATATTCACACATCTACGATATGCCTCCATCAAGCAGCCGTCTTTAAGGCAGAGAAAAATAATATGCCCAATAGTGTAATCGAGCAAAGCAGAACCCGCTGTCTTCTTGCTGCTAGCGAGATTACATCCGTTATGAGATTAATCAGCCATCTCGATGTTTCCGGAATGAATCCATTCATGGCGTTCTGCCTCTACATTGCAGCCCGCGTCTTTGTACACTTTTTGAAAAGCTCGCCGGATGACCAAGAAGTCTGTGCGTCGTTGCGATTTCTTCTTAATGCAATGAACGCCCTGAAGAGAACGCAGCCTATCACGGAATCATTTCTTATCCAACTGAACCTGGACATCGTCGGCAGTGGCCTAGGTGCCTTGCTGCAGAACCCAGAACTTTCGTCTTCACTACTGAACGATATGGTAAGTGCCCGTTTCCACGTATAACTTTCTCAGGTTTTGTTTCCAACAAGACCATTACTGATACACAAAAAGTCAAAACCACCTGTCGACAGCATATTCCAGGAAGCCAAATGCTCGCCGCTCTTCGGCGTCCAGGAAACTCCAAATACTCGTATAGTAGATCAAATGAATTATTTCACCACAAGCAAAAACGACATGTACGACTTCTTTCAGCCTCTTGATGGAGAAGCCCCCCGCGCAACACAGTATAGCCTACAAGACTTCAGCATCCCCACTCGGGAACAGCGGCAACCACGTAAAACATTACACCATGGGACAGCCGCCTTCCCTTCATACTCAAGTAGCAATCCCAGCCAAGGCTGGGCCGGTGGACAACAAGAAAGGTCATACGAAACTGCCAATTCCATCGACATGGAAATGTCTGACCATGCAAGTGGAGGACACCATTCCACTAGCCTCACACCATCCAATTCTCACCCCGCATCATCCACGACCTCGCACTCCTCCCCCTCTGACGGAGACCCAAACAGCGCGTACGAAAAATGGGCCTCCAAACCCAAGGGACCAGCGCCAAACATGCCCTACCTAGGTTATCCGCGTCCAAGCGCGACCCAACTCACATCCCCATCCGAGTCCGAAATCACAACGCCGCCGGTTGAAGCTCCAGGTGACCAGCAACATGACGATGGCAGCTTTACGATCACGGCTGGATGGCACCTGGAGAGTACGGGCGAAACGCCAAACCCCACGGCGGGAATGACGCCTCTTGGGGAGAGCGAATGGGCGCAGGTGCTCGGGGGGATGGGGTGGGATGGTGATGCTTTGGTAGCGGACGGGTTGGCTTGGGCGGCGACGACGGAGTCGATGACGTGATGATGAATCTCCGCGCTAATATACAGGAGATAGGATTTTGGAATATTCGACCAAATTATTTCGAGGATATGAGCCGGGACTTGATAATATTTCCGCAAGAGCTAGTATATATGGGCAATGGCATGCATACTCTGCAAGCGGTGGATCTGGGTAAAGGTTTGGCTAAGGGATTGGCATGATATGGAACCTTGTCAGCTATGATGACCTTTGCACATACTGTCCATTTTTAGTTTCCTTGCTGGCGTTTTCTCCTTCAGTACATCTTGGTTACGGGGAATTTTGGGAATTTTGGTGGCAGGTCTAACTTCCCTTATACAAACTCCACTATCAATGGCATATACGAGATGAATGTAGGAAGGGTCGAGGATATGAGAGAGGACAATTGAAATCGTCCATGGTAGATACCTGCGCGGCTCCTGTTTAATGGGAACTCAAATCGCTTTTGAACGGTCAATTCATCCCTTTTGGCCTTGATGGTCATCGCTGATGATCATGGAGCTTCGTACGCCTGCTCCTCCTTGCCTATTTAATCGCGTCATCTATCGTGCCCACGTAACCGAATTCTCTGTATAAAAATTCATTAATGGACCACTCTAAACCGACCAGATTTACGGTCGATGCATGTGCCATTCTTTTCACACCTCCCTACCCCTCCAACTTCTCCGGCAACAGGTTCCCCCTAACCCCGAACATCTTCCCCGTCACCCCCGCCGCAAACCCGTCCACCTGCCGTGCATACTGCTCCACCTGCCTCGAATTTAGCAGCACCTCCAGCCGATTCGGCTCCTGCGGCAGCTTAAACAGCCGCGTCCACTCGTCCTCTGGCAGCGGGGGCTGCTTGGCCAGCACGCGCGACTGGTTCTCGAGCTTGCGCTTTTGCTGCCAGGCGGTGATTTTGGTTTGTTCGCGGGCGAGCTGGCGCTGGTAGTATTGGTGGTTGTTGAGCTCGACATGGTGGGATTCGATGCTTTCGAGGAGGAGGTCGGCGGTTTTTTCGAGGAAAGGGTCGATGCTGAGGTCGAGGGAGTCGAAGTTGGGGTTGAGAGGGGCGGGGGTGGATATTAGGGTGGAGAGGGTAGGGGGAGAGTTTGAAGGAGGGGAGGGGGAGGAGGGGATTTGGTGGAGGAAAGAGGTGAGCAGGTGGGAATTGTGGATTTGGATGGGGAGTTCGAGGAGGATGTCTTGGTAGCGAAGATTGGATTTTGAGAGGCTGCGAGGATTAGAGCTGTGGAATATGGATAGAGAGGAGATGAAGGATTCGCAGACCTTTCTGTCGTAAATTTGCCTTCTTTGTAGGCGGCCATGAAGGAGGGGGATAGGCGGAAAGCACGGAGACTGAGACTGCCTTGCGAGCTTCGACTGACGTCGTGGACGATGGCGACTGTTCGTTCGTTCAACTCTTTCTGGTAGTAGAATTGATTTTCTATCATGTTCAGATTGACGAAGTTGCCTAGGTTTGCGCTGGTGTACCACCCGACATTATTTGCATCGACGTTGACCTCTCTTAGTTTCTTGATCATCTCTGTCTGATATGTCGCATTGGTCTTTGCCCGAGGAGCAGCGGCAGCAAGATTTGAGGCGGCATTGTTGTCATGATGTCCGTCTGTGGGCGGTAGATCCACTGTGGGGAAGGGGAAAGAGTTGGTGACTTGTAGTAATGACGATACGTCCATGCCCACGAGGAACCCAGTCGCCGTTGTCGGGAAAGTTTGCGAGCAGTGCTTTATTATCTTCATAACCACCTGTTTCTCTCTTAGCTTTATACTTGGCTGCAGTGATGATTATCCTACCAATGCCTCCACCTGGACCGTCTTGAGCGGGACTTCTTTCCTGCGAAGTATTAGGTTAATTGGTGGGGAAAAGGTAGATATTGCACATACAGTAATTCCGCCATGGTAGAAACAAACTGGTCACTGAGGTTGAAAGTCTGTGGTCCAAAAGTTGAACCTCTTACCTACTCGCCTGCGATTATATTCCTGTGACAGTGTGAACAGCAATTCATACGCTATCCCTATGAAGACTAAGGTAGGGCTGGGAGCGGACAAATTCCGCAGCAGGGGGGTTCCCGCCAGAACTTCTTCAGTTGATGAGTGTAGAGTAGTAGTACTTTAGATTTTCTTCTCGGCGATGATAGCCTTCTGCGGCAGCACTCACCTAGGGGAAGAACGCTTCTCTATAGAGTCTGCTGTCGAACCTACAATGCCATGTCCGGTCCCCTTGTCTATCTCTCCTTACAGGCTTGGCCCTTCCATTCAGCAAGGATAACCAGCTTGGACATCGGGGTTGGTTCTACATCTGCATTTTGAATACCTAGCCAGACGAATGTCTTCTTCAACAAGATCTATGACTGGAAAGACGTGCTTTAGCCACTCTCTAGCAAACGCTCCTCCCCAGCCTGGTTGACTAAAACCGGATTTTGGGGTACTAAAACCGTTGGGCATGCATGTACTCCGGACTTTAGCTACCGATACCCAGTCTTTGGGGATATATGAACCGTACGATTCTCACAATTCCATACGTTTGTCCATTTCCCATTAGGACGGTATATACAGCAAGATGTTCTCCGATATTGTCATTCAAACCTTTGACGACCTCCAAGCGCCTCACCGACCCCTGAACAAACATAATGTTTACAAGGACAATACTTATCACAGGAGCCAACAGAGGCACGGGAAACCTCATTCTCGAGTATTCTCGTCAACTTGTCTGGCTGATATTCGGTTCAGACGTTGGTTACTTCATGCTCCAAGTCTCGGATACGCTCTCCATCAAACCACTATCTACCAGCCTCAAGGAAAGCAGAATCCGGAAAAGCAGCGGTCGTTGAACTGTGAAGGCTTGCATTTCAGGCGCTGGTTGATGTTGTTCAGCTGGAAGTCGCTAGCGATGAAAGCATCTAAGCCGCCAAGGAAGAAGTCCGTTCCAGGTGCGGACGACTTGATGTCTTTATATCTTTCCGGCTCCCAAGGCAGCTACAACGCAATACCAACACTTCCGATGTCATTACCCTTCCAGATGGAAACCTACCGAATTCCTGAGACGAATCTAGCGCCACATTCAACACCAACCTCACATCGGTCGCCTTGGTAATATATACCCTCGATCCCCGCATCATGGGCATTTCTTCTGTTCCCGCATCAACTTTTCTTTTCCTCCACAGGAAGTTTCCCGCCTTCGCGAATGACATCTCACCAAATCACCAAAACGCTTTGAATGCGTCTTATACTAAATATGTTGAGATGGAGCCTACTGTGAGATTCAATAGTGCGAGTCCAGAGCATCGCCTAACCGCTTTGAATGGGTGGACGGACACTAAGGATCCGATATATGGGGCGAAGGTGGTTATCGAGCCTACGGTTGCAGAGAAGTAGAAGTATGAAATCGATGTTTTATTACATGTAAAGCTTTTTCTTGGTCTTTCGAGAATTAGAAGAAGCTTAATGTGTAAGTAAACATCTTGCATGCTTAGGTCACAATAAACTTGTGCTGACCGCAACCACTTCAGATATGTTCGACGAAACCACCTCAAAAATCTTCTTCCTTCCTCAACCATCAGTCCTTCAACCTATCCATAATTGTTCCGCCCCGTCTTACATCTTTTGCAATCTTGTACAGATCGCTTGTCGACCTAAACTCTACCAAATCGACTGTCCACGAAGAATGGGGTTTTAACGGACGGAAGAAGTTTCACCAGACGGAAGAGTTTTTACTAAACGGAAGGGGATGAGGAGTTCACCAATCAGGTGCCGTGGCAGGGGTGATTTGATGTAATGTTGACCTGTAAAATGAACACCATTTGGAAATGTTTATCACTGCAGTCTGCAGGTAGCAAACAATGTAATCCGGCAAAGTATCCACGTGTCATAGAGCCAATTCGTCCTCTGGACTCCATTGCACAAAGACCCAGCATGCCCCAATATATACAGCCCTCCACTTCTCACAAACCTCCTACAAACCCCAGAATAGACACCCCACCCTTCCAACCCGCTCACAACTTCCACCCACGCCCCTTCCCCCCAAACAACCCCCTCACCGCCCCCTCGCCCTCCCTCCCCCTCACCCTCTCCACCTCCCTCTCCAACCCTTTCCTCATTCTCCCAACCAGCACCTCCGCATCCTCATCGTCCAAATCCTCCCTCTGCCCCTTCCCAAAAACCGTCCAGCTGCGCGCTTTCACCTCCGGCACATCGCCATTGCGCGGGATGATGTGGAAATGGACATGCGGCACCACTTGGGCGGCGCGGACGCCTGCCAGGTGATGGGTTAGTGTTGTTGTTATTGATTACAGAGCAAGGAGTGAACGGGGGAAGGGGGAGCGATATCACCGTTGTTTTGCACGACGTTCCAGTCCCCGCCTGCGCCCTCGAAGCCCCCTCCCTCGCCGTCCGCGACAACACCGCCAACAACCGCACGGCTCACAACCCCCAGCCAGGCCCCCAGCGCCCGACCTTCCTCCACCGTCACGTCGCTCAGTTTCTCCCTGTGCGCTCGCGTCGCCAGCAGCACGTGCCCGCGCGAAATGGGCGCGTGGTCCAGGAAGGCGAGGACGTGGCGGGTGGAGAGGAGGAGGTGGGATTTAGGTGGAGGGGTCGAGGATGGAGAGGGGGAGGGAGAGGTGGAGGGGAGGATAGAGCTGGGGGAGGGCGGAGGAGGGTTTGCGGAGGCGATGGCGCAGAAGGGGCAGGGGGAGGCGGGGGAAGTGGGGTAGGGGGGGGGAGGGGTGGGGGGCGGATGGGAGCATTGGGTTGTGGGGTTTTTGAGGGGAGAGTTAGGGAGGGAGGGAGGATTGGGGGGCGGAGTGAGTGTGGAGCTTTTGAAGGTGATAAAAGACGAACGGCGACGTCACCATCGGCGAAAATATGAAGGTTCGCCGATTCTTCGACTCTAGTTCTATTGACTTCGATTTTGACAGTCTTCATAAGGAGAATCCCCAATTTCAGACATCCAATTGAACTTCATACATATTTTCTTCGCTGGACAGAAATTTGGGATCGAAGTACAGAAAAATAGCTTGATTTGAACGCTCTTTCTCCGAATATTGATTTCTTCAACTAGGATGTGGAAGTAGAGAGTATGTGCGATGGTTATTGAATGTCATATTCGCTCATTGGGTTAGGCAGTGGCGAAGGAAGAACCCCGTGAATCACAGGATCATGCATGACGTGTTCCTAGAGAGACACTCGCCTTCTAGAGTTCTGTTGCAAACTCCGTATAAGAAAGGAGCTTTTGAACGAGTCTGTATTTTATCACTGCTTCTAGAGTTTTATAGCTGTTGCTCTACTCTGGCGCCAGCTTCTCTAGAATCTTCCCATTCTTCAGTGGGTGCTTTGAACCCTTGGAAGTACTGTCGAGGGGCCAGTCAGTATGTTTCCGCTCAAAAGCGGCATCATAGAACAGTACAGACCCGTTTCCTAAAGCTATTAAGATCATCCGCCGTGACTCCCTTGACCTCCTCCTTTCTCTGCCTTGATAGTGGGCTTCCGTTGGTTTCAGTATGCGGTAATCTTCGATAAGTAAGGAGTCTCCTCGACCCTGTTGTGTTCTCGCAGTAAGCGAATGGCGCTCAGTACTAGCAAGTCGTCCTTAACCTCACATTTGTTGAAAGCTTGTACACACACGCTGACGACCTCGAGGCAAGGATGCATTGGAATTCCAAGCTCAACTTGCTCATCGTTAGCCGTCGGCATCCACATTGAGATTCTTCCGCCGTCAACCAGTGAGCTTGCAGCAAAATCGAGGATGTCGTTCAGCATGGCTTCGAAGCTGTACGGACGTTTGGGTGGGATGTATTTGTCTTGCCTATTTCGTTTAGCGGAATTACTCATGAAAAAAGTGAGTTTTTGCTTACAGATGTGCTGCTTCTCCATCACGGTAAACGACTTGTTTGGCACTACAATCTCTACTCCCGAGTACCCTTAGGCCTTCTCGGACGCCATATGGTGGGTCACAGATGATGCCATCAAGCATCGTTCCCTTCCTTAGTGGACTGTGTGTTAGGTCCGAGATAAAGCCATCCAGGTATCTACTAGCTAATCCATACTGCTGAAAGTTGGTGAAAATGTTGAGACCATCTTTGCCTCTGAGCATACGAGCATCGATGTCTGAGCCCATGGATATAGCGCCGAAATGTGAGCAGGCAATGGGAAAGCTTCCTGTTCCAACGAATGGGTCATAGAAAAGCTTTCCTGGTGCTGCAAGTGTAATGTTGGCTGTAAGTAAAGCCAGCTCTGAATCCATGGACGTAGTACTTAGATATTTCCTTGTCTTAAGACTGTAATCGTAGGCTGCGTCTCTCTGGCCGTCTGCAATCCATCGACCAAAATGGATTCGTCGCGGAGGTTTTACTCCCCATTCAGAGTCCTCAAATATGCGAAAGACCTGTTCCGAATTGTGCATTTGAATCACGCCGTTGAAGCCAAGGAATTGAAACGAGTTGATGATTTCTTTCCGCTCGCTCATAGTTCTTTTCCCCTGAAATGTGTCGAAATCGATTCTGAACGAGGAAGAACTGTAATGGGCCCACTGCGAGGACATCCGACGACGAATATCCTCATGAAGCTCTTCGTAGTTTAAACCGCTACCCCATAGCTCGTAGATTCCTTTACTCAGGATACTCCGAGCTACGAGATCCCTGGCAGCGGCTTCATTGCGCAGTCGGACAATGCAGTAGGGCGACTGTCAGAATGTCAGGATTCTTGAACTCGTGATTTTAACTCGGGAAACAAGTAGAAGTATTGTTGCACACGTCTTTATAATGAACGAACGTACATACTCGCTGTAAACAAGAAACTCGACATTGATACCTGCAAGAGTAGCCAAAGCCTGGACTTCAGGCCTGCGAAAAGTCTCATGCATCTGCACGAAACGTATAAGATATTCCATATCTATCTCGGCACAAGGTTACAATATGGCGTGAGCGAATACCATATTTACCTTCTTCAGTCTGAACTTTACGTATTGGCATGTAGACGCTGAATTGGAAGTTTTTGGTACGAATGCTGGGGATAAATGGATCCATGAGTGCGCTTAGCGTAAGGCCAACAAATGTACGAACTTATGTGCATTTTTCTACTTATGTCAAACCTTCCGCGCACGAGAACCTAAGGATGTATTACAAGGCGTGAGAACCTTATCGTACATCTTCTATGAATTTACAAGAGCTTTAAAGCCAGCTCGCTATGCACAAACGCTTTCATCACCCTTTAGCCTGAGGGCATAGTATCTTGCAATAAAGCTTAAGGCAGGCCTCTGCCAGAGTTCACCGCATTCGCGAGTTGACTAGTGTCAGGTCGGTTCTCTAGGAGTACGATATCAGCACTTCACAATCAACAAAGAACACGCAGCTAATAGGCGACTTACCAGCATATCGTTCATAGCTATCCAGATATAGATCGTCCGTGCTAGTAGTAGCTTTGACGCTCTCGTTTCCTTCTATAGCATCGACCCATCTGGCCCATCGGCTCCTCTCTTCCGGCTGCGGCCACCCACGATAGGGGGCCAGTACCCTGCGCATTCTGATAATCCATGGTGCGAACTGTATATCCACGAAAGAGATATTGGTACCCAGAAAGAACGGACCTTGCGGATGTGCCGCATCTACAAGTTTGGCGATCTCGCTTCGCAATTCGGTGGCATATTCGACTTGCTTGTCCGGCTCTTGCGCCTGCAAATACCGGTAGAAGGCTGGGGTGATGTTGCGATTAACCTAGATTAGGTGTAAGCATACATAATCGTACAAAGGACATATTGAAGAGCAGTACATACATGATCTGACCATAGACGGCAATGAGCTCGGCCCTTAGCGTCTCCAGGTAACAAAGGGGTCCCCAGATTTAGGTCCTCCAGCTAGATCCGATCAGCCTCAGTGGTTTGAATTATATAAATTCAATCTTACATATTCCATCAGTACGGTGCTTTCATAACATCCCCAGTCACCGTGTCGAAGTGCTGGGACAAGTCCACGTGGGTTAACCTCCAAGAGCGAATCTGGCTTTTTGTATGGATCGACCTCTATGTACTGATAGCTGAGTCCCTTGGCCTCCATGGAGATCCATACTCGTTGCACAAATGGACTAGATTGGTTAAGAAATGTTAGCTCTGACCTTCGCCTGTCGCGTTTTGTGCGGTGCATGTCATTACATGATGGATCTTGGGTGAACACATAGGTACTTACCAAAAGCAGCCTCCGTAAAGCTTCAGCTCATGCTCTTTTGAATGCTTCTTTGCAGTGCTAAGGGCGGCGCCAGTAGCTTTCTTGTGGTAAGATTTCTGTTCAGTTTCCGATTTGTCAGCCATGGTCTGATGGCTCTAACAACAAGAGGTGAGTTCCGATTCAGAGTAGATGAGGTAAATAAGACAACGCGCAAGTAAATGGATCATCGAGATATGCCAAATACCATCACCGTAGCGATGACGCGCGATGTGCATACATGCATACAGTAGTCGGTTGCTGGTTGAAAACTCGCTTGTACATCGGCCGCAGCCGCTACAAGAATTCTCGCTCACCTGTGTTTTCCTCTTTACTCTCTCCTCCTTGAGAAAGTGTCGATAAATACTGTTCTTCTTTACGCGGTCACTTTCGTCGAGAGTATGCTTGTGTGGCCCTGCTGAACCATCCGCCTTGCCATTACCTCCGTTACCGTTTACTCTCTGTATCGTGTAATATCTATTCCCATCGCTACCTGGTCTGTTTAATCGTAGTGTACCGTCACTAGCTAGCTGTGTCGACCCGAGTACGTCGAAAGGGCGCTGTGCCTGTTGAGTTGGCATCAAACTGCCTGGCTGCCCAGGCGCGAAGAAGTTGTTGCTGTCAGATTCATCTACGCCAGAACTACCGAATTCAGAGGCCATTGCTTGCCTAGCTCCAGGGAAGTATTCTGTGATCTTAACCTTGACATCACATAGGTCTCGCTCTCGAGCTTGCCGCTTGCGCTTCTTCTTATTTGGATCTTCCGATTTTGGTGTTCCAGGAGGACGTCCTTTTAGCCGGCAATCCCAGTAATGTGAGACGAACGGCTTGCGCTTATATTTCTGGGTTGAGCGATGGGAATAAATATTGTCCACATGGGGAAAATATGTCAGAAACCTGCACATGGACGGTCAACAAGAAGCAAACGACGGTGACGTTGAGCATTTCACAACTTACTCGTCCTCGGTCAGCGTGATAACTTCATCTACGTCGAAAAGACGTCTCCTCCATTCTTCAAGGTTTGGTGGATTCGGGATCATCTTCAAATTCTTGAAGTGTCCTTCGGTAGTCCCTCCGTCTTGTATCGCGATGGGTCGAAGATCAATTTCATTTTGCAGACGTCCCAGGGCTTCATGGTGGACCTGAGGCTGGCTGGGTACCTGGGGATGAGGTGTAAGGACACCGAACTGGCCCGGTCGATTAAATGCATGGTCGAGCTGGTCATTGTGTGGCACCTGTGAGTGAAGATCTTGGAACCGAGGTGGGGGAGGCCTTTGATCGTAGGGAGTGCGCTGTTGCAGTTGTTGGAGGTGATGTTGATTGTCGAGCTGGGCATTGAATTGAAAAGGGTCTGATGCATCAAGTTCGAGCTGTGATGCTAGGGTTTCATGACCGGGATGATGGAAGAGGTTTCCGTTGTGAAGATGGACCTCCATCGCAGCTACTTGAAGCGGCGTTGGTTTGAGTCTAGGATTGAGAAAAGCGGCGAGAGGTCGTGATGCAGGCCCAAATAAGCGACTTTGGCTAACCGGAAAGCGCTTGGTGCGATCACTCATCTGCAATAACGGTCCTGTTCTTCACAAGGACTGACACAGGTTCTATTGCAAATCGCACATATGGAAGTACTCAATCTTGAAATCGCACCATTGAACCTTCACTTTGTCTTGGAGAATCTCCAGACTGCGACTTTTAGACCAACATGGGCTCTTATTTACTATTGCCAGCCCCGCCTGTCTGCTTAAGGTACCTACTCTAAGGCTGCATCTTGCAAGTGGACCAAGTGGACGGGGCTTGCCAAATAGAGTATGAACTACCGGCCTGCAAACTTGGCACCAAGACTCTTTTCTTACCGCGAAGCCATCTTCATGTCGCAATACCTACAGTTCCAGCATCACGCAGGAACTTAGTCTTCTGCAGAGATGCTTAGTTGGACATGTTTCCCCCTCAAGCTAGGCCGCTACCGTCATACTGTGCTATCGCCTGCATCTTGCATGATGGGCAGAAGAAAATCAATCCGAACATTCTCTCTGCAGTCTCTCTGGTGTTTTCTGCAATTCGTCCGCTTTTTCCCTTCAACCTCGTGCCAGAATTTTGCCATTTCCACGTCACGATACAGTCAGGGCAAGGTGGACCTTAGCGGAATCTGTACGCCTAAGATTGATAACAGGAAGAGCTATAAGAGATGTAATACCTCGCATGTGCTCTCTATATTGTTCTTCAAATCTATAATTGATAGAATCGTATTTGCAATTACAACTCGTCTAGTTATTGAAAGTCATGCTAGAAGAAACTTTAGGGCAGCCTTCGTCCGAATCATTTGCTTCCAAAGCTTGCCATACCATTATACGGCCACTGGATCTGGCTGCTTCGTCTCTACCGTCTCAGCGGTTGAGCAATTGCTACCACATTATAGCAATTTCTGGGGAAGAGGCGTTGCTCGTCAATTCTCCGTATACTTGCCACCCTCACCTCCTCCACCTCGAATCTGTTGGAAAACCGCAAAGACTCTTAGCTAAAGCATTGACAGTAATGGCACCAATTAGGGATGATTATGCTACTGCCCCATACATCGATGCTTTCAATTGGAGTTTGGTGGTCAGCGCCCTCAAATCTTTGGTTGGAGCCGAGAGCTATGCATGGAAGCATCAGTCATACTACATTGTCGTTTTTAGGTCTCAAGTGCCTCTATCGACTAATCGCTCACATCTTGCGGCGCTGGATAAAAGATCTCATGCTGAAGCTATGGCAAGTGGAGGTCTGTTGAAGTACTGGTTTGGAGCCCCTGATGTCAATGGAAGGAACATGGCCACTTGTAAGCCTCATAATCAAAGCGCGTATCTCAAGAGAAATTAGCTAAGCACCTTAGGCATATGGCGGGATCGCGGTGATGCTAAGCGTGGAAGCATTGGTCAGGGACACAAGGAAGCCATGAGAGCGACGATCAATATGTACAGTGAATGGAAGCTGGAGCGCCTTACACTAGAAATTGGGGCCAACGTGGAGAGCTGGACTGTTGTGGATTATGAAGAGTGATGTCCCGGAAATTTTACTTGAATTGGGCAAGGCGATCCGCAAGATAGGCCTTGCAGTGTCCTACATACTCTCTAGTGAGAGTAAAGGTTTCTTGACCTCGGACGGGAGATAGTTTTGTAACAGGGTTTGCTTTGGCTATAAAAATAGATACTCTTGGGAACGGCGATCTTTGTTCTGTCCTCGACAAAGACATCTCAAGAACCTATTCAAAACTCATTTTGCTAAGGTACGGTACCGTATCAAAATAATATGGCACGTGATTGTCGGTCTATCGATAAGGGTTAACCTAGCCTTACTAAGCTGACATTTCGCGGGTAGGAAATACTCCGAAAATTCATGGTGAACACCCTACAGTCACCTTCTGTACAATCAAACCGACACTTCACCTCTCCTGCCATAAATTTCACCTCAACTTCACACTTCTTGAATATCAGATTCTAGTCTTTAATAGAAGCATCACCCCAAAGCCGCAATCATGAGCGGTGCACCAGCTCACAAGTCGAAAGTTTCGGACATTGTATGTAGAGCCTAGAGCCGCTTATAGTGAATGAAAACTGGGATAGCTAATTATTCTCCCCTCTCAGTCTCTGGCTGCTTTCGGGCGCCGTGAGATCGAACTCGCCGAGAATGAGATGCCTGGTCTGATGGCAACGAGAACAAAATATGCTCAAGATCAGCCTTTGAAGGGCGCACGTATTGCAGGATGCTTGCACATGAGTAAAACATAACACTATGGTTTGGCTGTTCAATATTGACATACGAGTGCAGCAATTCAGACAGCTGTGCTTATTGAGACACTCACATCCTTGGGCGCCGAGGTTACATGGTCGAGTTGCAACATCTTCAGTACTCAAGATCACGCTGCAGCAGCAATTGCTGCTGCGGGAACTCCTGTGTATGTTTACTCGGGTATGAGATAATCAGCTGCCTACTGACAGGTTTCAGCTTTGCATGGAAAGGAGAGACAGAAGAAGAGTACCAATGGTGTCTCGAACAGCAGCTAGTTGCGTTCAAGGACGGCAAACACCTGAATCTGATTCTAGATGATGGTGGTGATCTCACCGCGTTGGTTCACACCAAGTACCCGGACATGCTCAAAGATTGCTACGGTGTCTCAGAGGAAACGACCACTGGGGTCCACCACCTATACCGAATGCTCAAGGGTGATAAATTGCTTATTCCAGCCGTCAATGTCAACGACTCGGTCACAAAATCAAAGTTTGACAACTTGTATGGTTGTAGGGAATCTCTCATTGATGGAATCAAACGTGCCACAGACGTTATGATTGCTGGAAAGGTTGCTGTTGTTGCTGGCTTCGGAGACGTCGGCAAAGGATGCGCACAGGCTCTACATAGCATGGGCGCCCGAGTCATTGTCACCGAAATCGATCCCATCAACGCTCTGCAAGCTGCTGTCTCCGGGTTCCAGGTTACTACAATGGAAGACGCTGCTCCACATGGCCAGATCTTCGTTACTACCACTGGGTGCCGTGACATCCTGACCGGTGCACACTTTGAGGTGATGAAGAACGATGCTGTCGTATGCAGTACGTAGTGAGAAAATTGGCCCCACGCAAACTTATTTGCTAACGATTACATCAGATATTGGACATTTCGATATTGAAATCGACGTAGCCTGGTTGAAGGCTAACGCAAAGAGCGTCCAAAACATCAAGCCCCAAGTGGATCGCTACACAATGAAGAGCGGCCGCCATATCATCCTCCTCGCTGAAGGTCGTCTCGTCAACCTCGGATGCGCAACGGGCCATTCTTCATTCGTCATGTCATGTTCGTTCACCAACCAAGTCCTGGCCCAAATCATGCTGTTCAAGGCCGAAGATGAAGCCTTCGGCAAGAGATACATTGAATTTGGCAAGACAGAGAAGAGGAAGATTGGGGTCTACGTTCTGCCCAAGATCTTGGATGAGCAGGTCGCCCTGTTACATCTGGACCATGTCAATGCAAAGCTCTCGAAGTTGACGGAGACCCAAGCCGAGTACCTGAGTCTGCCAGTCGAGGGGCCATTCAAGTCAGATATGTAAGTCTTTCAATTACAAAAATCCACTTGTGCGAAAATCAATCTGCTGACTTGTCCCGCCCAGCTACCGCTACTAAAACCTCACCTCTCACATCATACCCATCAACGCCAAATGCCCATTCAACACGAGTTACGACGAGATGCCAACCAAAAAGCATATGTCCTTCAACGGTCATTTCCTGTTACTCAAAAACTTTGCAGGGAGTCATCTCAACAAATGACATGGCATTCTAGAGCTAGAGCGAGCGTTAGGCGTTAGGTTTTCTTGACACTTCAACCATTGTCAGATAGATATCCATGTGCTCTTTAGATCGAGGCAGCGGTTCAGCATTCAATCGATAAGATACATTTCATCACCGTAAATGTAGATGTCAGAACATTGTGGTCGTGTACCCCTATTTCACATTGACTGTTCCGGATTTTAGAATTTCCAAAATCGAGGGTCCACCCTCTGCAAATTTTGCCCTGCAACCAACCAATTCGCTGGAGAAGCCTAACCACCACCCCACAGACCTTTAACTCCTTCCATTTGGTATGTAATATGAGGCTATACAAAGGCGACCCCTTCATGTATATCTGACGTGTTGCAGGATCGATTCCAGCGCGATTCCAGCGCGATTCCAGAGCTCTACGAGTATGCCCCCCCCTCTTGCCTCCACCCAGAAGGATCGGATAGCAGTGCATCTACAGCAGGGACTGTCGCCTAAGGTCATTGCCGACGTCGAAGGGGTCACTGATAGAACTGTCAGAAAGATCAGAGGTAGATTAAAAACATACGGTCAGCACTCACCTCCTAAAATGAGTGCTATGGGGCAGGCGCCCTTGATCCATCCTGCTGCCAGGATTGGTCTTCGGCATTTCCTAGAAGGTCAGCCATGGTCATATCAGGATGAGATGCTATACTACCTCTTCGACGACTGGGGCATCACCGTCGCTCTTTCCACTCTATCCAACGCTCTAAAGGCCATGAAAATCAATCGAAAATGCCTTAAACGGGAGGCTTTGGAGCGCTCGCAGGAGTGTCGGAATCTATACTTTCTAGACGTCAGTCAGTTCACTCACGAAATGCTCGTGTTTCTGGATGAGAGTGCAGCCAACGAACATACGATGCATCGTAAACGTGGCTGGGCTCCCTATGGCATATCGCCACGTATAATCCGGCCAGTCAAACGAAGCGAAAGATGGAGCATTCTACCGGCCTACTGCTCTGACGGCATTCTGGCCAGACATATACATCAGGGGGGTATTTCTGGAGCTCGCTTGGAATGGTTCCTGGCGAACGAGGTACTCCCGAGATGCAGTCGCTTTCCAGGGCCTAAATCGGTGTTGATTCTCGACAACGCTTCTGTGCATCACACTCAGGTGAGTAACGTCGACGTTGACGTCGAGCTGAGCCCTGCTAACTATCAGTAGGAAGTCAAAGATCTATGCCGTCAGGCCGGTGTGATCTTACTATATCTGCCACCCTACTCCCCTGACTTCAACCCCATTGAAGAGTTCTTTTCAGTGCTTAAGGCCTGGCTCAAAAGACATTACAAGCTGGCGGAAGACATGAGTTTTGAAGCCTATTTGCACATGGCGGTGGAAGCTTGTAGCAAAGGTCATTTTGCAGCCGGTCACTTCAGGCATGCGGGCATAACAGTATAGATACGAATTGATTTGTTTCCTTGTCAGTACTTCATATGTCTACTATTTTTGCTGGTATGACAGGTACTTTCGAGTAAGTGTATACTTAATAAACTATATACTCTATAATTCACGATCACCAAATATACTACTGTTCAAAAAAGTCAAACTCCTCAAGCTCCTCGCCTTCTAGTGCTGCATTAACGAGGGCATCAAGACCGCATGCAGACTGCTGAGGTCTTCGCTGAGCATCTAATCTGCACTGCATCTGATACGTCTTGACCTCATCACGAAGTCTCTTACTCAGCCAGTCGATATATTCAGGTCCATCCAATCTGATTTCTTAAAGCCGTGAGCCTGGCCCCTGCTGTCGTCGTGGCTGGGTCATCGGTGACAGCTGTTGCTTTGACGGCAGCTGCTTTGGAAGGGGCTTTGGAAGGGGGGGCATAGAGCTCTGGAATCGCGCTGAAATGCGCTGGAATCGCGCTGGAATTGATCCTGCAACACGTCAGATTTACATGAAGGGGCCGCCTTTGTATAGCCTCATATTACATACCAAATGGAAGGAGTTAAAGATCTGTGGAGTGGTAGTTAGGCTTCTCCAGCGAATTGGTTGGTTGCAGGGCAAAATTTGCAGAGGGTGGACCCTCGATTTTGGAAATTCTAAAATCCGGAACAGTCAATGTGAAATAGGGGTAACTGGTAAAGCATTTGAATAATTGCGTTGTGCTCCGAGGAACCCTCGGAAGCTCAAGAGTGACCTCCAAACGGTCTCTTTCCGCTCCAACAAAACCAATATAGGTATCTCAACCACCACTTACTCACATCCACTACCATGGATGCCTTGGCATCCTACATCACCGCCACCTCGGCCTGGTTTGCCCTCCAGGCCCTCCCTCTCCTCCTCTACCCCAGCTTGATCATCACTCTTCTCTCGCCCACAGCCCGCAACCCAACCGGTGCGTCGTCTCTCCACCGAAACCCCCCATGATCCACTTAGGCAGAAACCGAAGAGAAAAGACCAGAACTGATGCTTATGTTTCAAGCCACCCAGATCTAGAAATTTACTTCTGCCGTAGTCTAGCACTGACGCTCATCACCCTCGCCCTCCTCTCCCTCCTCCTCTCGGGACTGATCCCGCTTTCTTCCTCAGCATCACAAGGTACCCACCCCCGCAAGACCCTCATGCCCCCATACCCCCTTCCCCCCTTCCCCCCTTCCCCCCTTCCCCCCCCCCCAACAGGCAGACCAGGCTAACAACCCTCCCCACCAGAACCCACCCCCCCACCACCCCTCTACACCACCGCCTCCGTCACCCTAACAACGACCCTGCACATCGCCGCCACTTTCTACGCTTATGCGAAGTATACCGCTACGGGCCAAACGGCGTTTGCGCTGGGGATGATGGGGAGTGGGGCGATGGCGTGTGTGGGGGGTTGGTGCTTGATGTTTGGGGGTGGGGGGAAGGTGAGGAGGAGTGGGTGGTTGACGAGGGGCCAGAAGAGGAGGAGGAGGTGAGTGTGGGTGGGGAAAGGGGAAGGGGGGAGGGGGGAGGGGTGAGGGAGGTGCGGGCTCCGACTGGAGTTGTTTGTGGTTAAGGTAGGTATAGCACCGCTAGGACCAGCGTCATCCTCCCTCTTCAAATCAGTATATAGAAATCGGATCCGTTTCCGGCAGCCTCCATATACGACATCGACCTGGTTGGTATACTTGGACACACGACCGGCGAACCGGACAACTTAGATTTGCCTACGGAGCATTCAGGAGTGGGGGGCCTTGCATGCTGCGGGGGTTGAGATTTTGATATCTGGCAGGGTTTGCCAGGCGGGGGGAGGTGTGGCATCTCTGATGGCTTGATGGTGGGTCATGGACATTGGAAAAATGCCCGAGGACGAAAGGGATGGGTGGGGAGTGCAAGAGGCTTGAAAAGTTCACATACCAGGATTTGGTGCTACAGATAGAGATATATACAGTCCTAATAAACAGTGGACACGCTTGTTGTGGGTATCTTAAAAAGCAACTCCCTTCCCCTGTCCAACCTTCCCAGCCCATCCGCACCCCAAATCACACCCCAACCCCATTCAAACCCCTCCAAAACGTCCCAAAGTTCCCCTCCCCGTCCTCCTCTCCCCCCTCCTCCATCACCGCAAACACAACCCCCTCCCACCACCCCCCGGCAAACTCCCCCTCCCCCAGCACTTCCATCCAGCACCCCACAACCTCCCCTCTCGGATTCCCAAACGCCCCGCACCCGAGCGCCCCCAGCACGAGCGTCTTATGCCCCTTGCGGCCCGCAATCCGCAGCACGACGCGCATGCGCGCTTTCATCGCGTTCCGGTCTTGCGCGTGTGCGTACTTTTCCCCGTCCAGGGTCACCACTGGGTCGCGGATCGCGGCGACGCTGACGACGCTGACAACGAGCAGGGAGGTTGGCGTTGCCAGATCGAGTAGTTTGTGGCCTTGCGCTAGGTTCTCGCGCATTACAACCACGGACGGCGAGTAGATGCCGCCGGCCTCGGGGATGGGGTAGAAGCGCTTTTTGAGCGTGAAGGAGAGGCTGCTGCGGTAGCAGAGGGATTCTTCCTGGGCCAGCGCGCCGCGTAGCCAGCCGCCGCCGGCGTGGTGGGCGTTGGCCATGTTGAGGATGAGGACGGGTTTCTTGCTCGAGGGCGTGGAGAGGGCGAGGGCGGCGTCGAGGGTGTCGGTGTTGAGGACGCGGATGGGCGAGGAGGGGAGGCGCGGGCAGTATTTTGGGTCCAAGGGGGGGAGGTTCTGGAGGAGTTGGCCGGCTGCGGGGGCGTGCGGTGTTGAAGCTAGGAGGCGCGGGAGGAGGGACTTTGTTTCTGCGGCTGTGGCGGCGAGGAGCATGCGGCGGGTTGAGGAGGGGGAAGTTGGAAGGCGTGGAGGGGAGCGGGAGATTTTGGATCGGCGCGTTGGGTGGAGGTCGAGGCTGGATGTTTTGGACGAGATAGTGGTGATGGAGGGGGTTTCTTCGCCCGGGGTGGTTGAGGAGGCGGGTGCTGGTTGGGGTTTTGTGAAGTAGGGCGAGGCATTGTTGGTTACTTTCGGGGAGAAGAATGCTGAGGTGAGTCTGCTTTGGACGAGTCGTTGCGCGCCTGGGTCTGGGTCTCTGCTAGACATCGTTGTCGAGGTTGATGTTCGAACGAGACAATTGGTTAAATTAGGAATAGTGCCGCATAGCTAAGTCTAGTTCGAGCTTCTTCAAAGTGAGATTGTATCTCAATCGGGTGTAGGATTCTGGGACAATTATACACGGGCATTGAATTGATTGGTCAAAGCTCAGGAAGGTAGGTGAATGTTGATATGCCATCACCTGCTACGAGGCAACACAAGCTTCATGTTGTCACTTCACTATGTATTACATGTCTCTCATTTTGTGTCAACTGAGAACTACGTCTTCGTAAAGCGCTGATCAGGTGGTAATAGCCCTCAGAGTCGTCTCAGACTCCACACCACTCTCCTCCGCAGCTTCTGGCTGCGGTATCCTGTACCAAGGAGTAGCGCCCGACATGGGAAGCATTGGATGTGGTAAATCATCCTTCAACGCCATAACCTTGTCGTGGTCCTCGCCTTTGTCTACTGCAGTCGCAAGTTCTGCTTCCATCAGGTTCGCTAATACAAGCTCCTTTGCCTGCCATTCCTCCTTTCTCTTGCCTTGGAGCGCTTCTATCTCGAGCCTGAGCTCTGATCCGTCTTCTTCGGCCCAATGCACTTGCCGCCGGAGGAGTTTGAACAAGTGATCGGGAGGCATTGAAAGCTCTTCTTCCGTGAAATGGACGTCTAGTGGGTACTCGAATGGTAATGGTGGTGGAGCCTCGGGGTCGATGTCCGTAGTGCTGTAGATTGTTGCATCATCATCGACGTCTCCGTCTCCGTTGCCTTGTTCATCGTTCGGAGGCCTCGAGTTGACGATCAGCTTCAGCCGTTGGGGTTTGACCTGGGCTGCGGAGTGATTCCTTGGGATCGGATCCGAAGGCCGCAGAGCTTCTGTCTCGTGTACAGTACGCATATGTTTCGCAAGTGCATCTGAACGTGTAAACGATCTATCACATTCTAAAACAAATTTAGCATTGAACCAAACGACTCCCATAGGTGGACCAAATCACCTGGTAAAGCGCAATAGAACGGCTTCTCTCTAGTGTGACTCCTCATATGTGCTCTCAAAGCATATCCACTCGCATGGTGCATGCCTATTCGAGAACACCCTTCCCATTCGCAAGCATATCTCTTTTGCTTTACCCCGATATGGACATCATGCAAGTGTTGAACCAGAACATCCATATTGCCTACATCCCCAATTGGGCAATCGAGCCATCTGCAGACAGTAACTTGTTCATGGGTCACTGGATCATCGTCCTGCGTCTGGGGCATTCCAGGCGCTAGGGGTGATCCAGGTACATCGCCAGAAGTGTCAGACGAGATGTCCCCGATATCCTCTGGCGGCTCAGGATGGGAAGCAGGCGTTGATCGGTAAGAATGCGGGCCAGTGCGCTGTCTCTTTGATGGAGGCATCAGACGGGTATCATCATGATCTGGAAGAGCATCTAAGCTTTGGTCTCGTTCTTCGGTTTTGACGTCGTCGGCGAATTCGCTCGAAGCGTGGGAGGAGAGCGGGGATCCTGGTGGAGAGTCCATGGTGGTGTGAGGTGACGACGCTTAGGCTGACGGTGGTGTTCCTTATTCACTGTTCGTGAAGTGATGTCTCAACTCTCAAGCTCTCTGTCTGATATGATAATCGACGAGGCCAATCGGGGCATTCGGGCCGTCTCTGCCTAGCCTCAATGCCCCCTGTCGGCATCTCCATGTTCATGTTCATGTTCATCTCATTTTCACAACGCTTTGACGAATCAATGATGTCTACTGGTTTCGAAAAAGACGTCGATGCATATTACCATGACAAAGAATCGTATACCAAACTTCTATTCGACCCTTCAACACGCAACATACCCGACGTCGACGAGAAGAAAAAAGTCAATACTATCAACGAATGGGAGGGCTCCAGAACCTGGTTTCAAAGACAGAAACCGGAGCCTGCTCCGCCGACATCCAAGGCAGATTTCGAGGCCTTATTCGATGGAAAAAGCGTCGCCGAGATACAGTCAGGTGTGGAGTCAATGCATAAGGAAAACTCTACGGGGAAAAAGACAATGCCGACTTTGACGAAGAGATGAACGTCCCGCTGGAAATGCCAGGTGGGAATCGGAGCGTTACTACAGCCAGTTGTTCGCAGGTCTAAGGGCCATTGAATCTACGGGTCTTCCCCGGCGATCGCCAAACGCTTCCGCAGACATTCATATCTTCCTACCATTTCTTCGCCGTTCTAATACACTCCAAACTCTTAGAAGTCCGGGCTATAGAACTCAGTGGTTGGTGAGATATCAATCTCCATTTCTCACCCCCCACAAACCTTCCACGTATGATGAACAAGCTTAAGAATTCTGCAATGCGGACGGTTCCATCTCATCTGAGCATGAAGCCGCAAGTCGACACACTTAAACCTACACTTGATCTGACACCTAGTCGTTTTCCCAAATTCTCAAAAGCCATGCTTCAATCCCAGAATCTGGTCTATACAACCATTGACTGACTGTGAATCGGACAGAACAGTCCGATGTGTCACCTTCTGCTACACACGCCTCTTCCTCCGTCAGTCGCTAGCCGCTAAACCTCCCTCTCACCACCAAATCCATAGTACATCGCTGCCCGCTTTTGGGTCATCGAACGGCACCGAGTTGGCGGCGCCCGTCATGGCATTGGCAAATCATTTTGCAACCACCTATCTGCCGGCGGAACCTCCGCGGAGAAGAACATCATCTCCTCAACATGTCAGACCTCATCTCGTTCTCAGCTGCACTCGCCCGTCTACACCCTGTAGGCGGGCTAGCAGGGTATAGTTCAGACTATATCCTAGTATCAACGTTGTACTTGTAGGGATCAGACACTCCAAATCCGGTAGCTATAAGGTTTTACTCTCTTTAATGTACGGGTACGAGTCCGTTGTGCGAGAAAGCACTTGGGGGAAGAAGAGTCAGAGGCGACAGGAGGTTGGAAGGGAGGAAGAGAACTTGGTCATTTCGGAGGGCTATCGCCGCCAATAAAGCCCGGCCAATTTAAGACACCAGACCGAGCAATATTTTACCATTCCTCCTCCCTCTATCACGCTTTGAAAAACTCTCGAGCAAGATCCATTCCAGCCATCGCTAACCGGGCCAGCAACCTCATCTCCCTTATGCCGCTTATAAGTAGTAATGGTACAAGCATCGAATGCCAGCTGCTCAACTAACCCCCGTATTCCATCAACGCCAGTCTCGCTAAAATGAGCACCGCTATCACCACCACCCCAAACGCCCATATCCATGCACTCGCACCTCGTTCCCGAGGCAACTCATCCATTTTCCCCACCCCCGGCCGCCGCCTTCTTCACCGGCAACGCCGGAACCTTGAACCCACCATTCTCCCCTCCACCCCCACCACTCCCCCCACCTCCCCCTCCAACCTGCGTAAATGTCCCGCCCTTAAACCACCGATCCGCCTCCTCCTCTCTCCTCCTCCGCATGTCGGCCTGCCGTTTCGGATCCACGAGCTCCAGCCCCTGCACCGGCGTGAAACTGACCGAACTCGCCGTGCCACTCGTGCCGACGCCTGAGGCTCGGAGCCCGTGCTGCCCGAGTACGGTTGCGTTACCCCCACCGGCTGCGGAACCGAAGCCGCGGAATGAGGAGGCGGTGCCGCCGAGAGAGGACGCGGTACCGCCGCCGAGACCCCAGCCCTTGTTGTTTTTCGAGAGCTTGGCTTTGGTGCGCTGGTCGATCTGCTGGCTGCGGATGCGGCCGTCGTTCGCGGCGCCGATCATGCCGAGGCCCTTTGTGGAGGAGCCGGTGCCGTAGCCGACTTCTTTCTCTTCTTTGCCAAAGGCCATGCGGTTCTGCGCTTTGCGGAGGTCCGTCATCGCGGTTGCTTCTTTGGCCTTGCGGGCGCGGCGACCGCCACGTTTGCGGGAGGGTTTATCGTCTGGCGCGGGAAGGGCGCGGGGACCTTTGTTGGGCGGGGGTTCGGTGAGTTTCTCGAAGCGGTCGAGGCAGTCTTGTTTGAGCTGTTGGCCGTTGGAGCCATCCAGGCTGGAGTGCACACGGTCGACGCGGGCGGCGAGGACGACTTTTGCGGCGACGATGCGCATGGCTTGGCGTTTGAGGTCATTGGGGATGCCTTTGATGATGGGGGAGTGGTAGAGGAAGCCTTGTTGGCGGACGCCGACATTAGTGGCGAAGCCGGTTTGGGATTGTTTTTTGGAGCCCAGGGGAGGAAGATTGCAGGAGGGAGTTTTTGCGAGGCCGGTGAGACCGCCAGCAAAGTTGAGGAGTTGGGCGGCGGTGAGGGAGCCGATTAGGGCTGTAAGGTTTGGGGCGAAGAGGTTCATCCGTGATTGGACGTATTCGGTCAAGATCCTCTTGGCTTTGTCAAGTGACAGAGTCATTTCGCATGCTCGCATAACAGTCTGTAGTTCCTTTTCGCTCATTTCACGTCCTCTTGAAGTAGTTGCTTCAACGGTCACAACCATAAGAGAGGGCCCATCAAGAATTGACTTCAACGGTGCTCCCACAAGGTTATCAGTCTTCTGCGCCATCTCTTTGATATTGTCCATTGGTCCATTTCCTATGATCGCCACCGACTTTGCATAGTCGAGAGGATTTGTGACGAGGGTCTCCAGCTCAGGAAATCGGGTTGAGTAGTGGTCTCGAATAAACTTATGCACCAGGATGATTTCATTATCGATTGACGTTGAAAGGGTGTTCGACTGTGTGAGGAGATGGTACTCGGGGTTATCTTCGATAGACCCAATAAAAGACGTTTGCTTCTCAGGTGGGAGTGCTTGATACTCTGCGATTTTCTGGAGACGACGAATAACGTCAGGGCTGTGTTCACAGGAGATGTAAATCTTGCTTTTTATAGAGATGGCAAAGGGAACAGAAAGACATGACCTACCTCAAGAACTGGCTCCAGCGTCTTCATGAGACCTGCGACATTCCGCACGTCGTTCACTCCACCAAGCTGCATTTTCTCAACCTTTGCCTTGGCTTCTTCTTCATCCTCTGGCGCGTCCCGTCCAGCCATGCCTTCATCAGCCATCTCATCATCCTCGTCCTCATCTTCCTCGTCCACATCCATCACCCCGCCATTTGTAGAAGCTGAGGGTTGGCCATTGTGCAAGCCTGCTTCAGGCGGACTTGCGGTATGCTGTAAGAATCCATTTTGCTGCTCGTTCTCACCCTCTGATGCGGAGTCCTCAAAGTCATTGAGCAGCTCATCGGCTAAAGTAGACATCTCGGCCCGGATTCTTGTTAAAGAATGAAAAAGTAAAACCTCTACATATCTTTCTCGACCCAGTAAGGTACCAAACAATTCCTCGGCTAGTAAGTGTCAGCCTTATCGCTATCGGAAAGAGCAGGCCTGCAGGACAGCCTCGTTGGGTCCAGCCGAAGCTTGAAGTCAATTCAGTTTTACAAGGTGCGGTGCAGCAGACATAGTGATAGACATACAAATCGGTGTTTGATACTAAAGTAATCAGACTTCAGCAGTGCTATGAACACAACATTCTTCAGCTAAGTGACACCGGAGTAGATTCGACAACCTCTTCATTGATGCTCTTGATGCTCTGATACCTAGTACATCTAAAATACAGCTCAGCATCTCGAACATCTACCCAGATGCTTTCCTGTACTTTTTCCTCCCTCCACCAGAACCAACCGATGCCATCTCATCCCCAATCCGACCATCGTAATCTCTCGTGGTATAAATAGGAGCTTCCCTCAGCCCGAAACAAAGACACCATAATGCTGATTAAGCCGCAATCAATAACTTGCCTGTAATGATCGTACAGAAACGAAAGGATGGTATCCCCGCTGATTTGGGAATCCTGTTGATGCTCCAGTTCGCCATGCAAAAAAGTACAGATGAAATTACTCCTTTCAAGGAATATTACAAGAACCCAATCACTTTCCAAGGTTCAACCAACTCATGTCTTCTGTTTGAGCCCCACCCCTACCGCGAGGACCGATCTCTTCAGGCCTCCTTGGAAAGATTCTGACTTCCGAAGTCCCAGTTGCAGGTAATGCTCTCCTATTCCCCGGCTCCGGTAGCTCTCTGTCTGGAGCACCAGTGGCCCCAAGATCTCTGCTCGCCGAGTTTGGTATCCATCTGCCGCCCTCAACTTGACTATTCCTGAGAGAGTTGCCGCCGCTTGGAACGCGAGGGAAGTTGGGTATGCGCACCCTTTCACCAGGGTGAGGGTAGATCACACTGTCTGCATAAACGCTGCTGATTGGCCTTTCTTCCCATGCGCTTCCTCGCTCTACTGGCGTCCATGATGCAGTACCCTCATGGTCTTGCCCCTGGGATGAGTTCTGGCGATAATCGTCTTCTTCATCGATATCGGAGACAGCAGACGAAGGTGAGGATGGTTCGTGGCCTGGCCCTCCAGAAGATATTGCAAGACCGGGTAAGGGAAGACCTGATGTAGGGCTTACGATATGGGTGTTTGGTGCATAGGGTTGGCTCGCAGGGATGTTGAGTGGCTGAACTTCTGCCGATTCGTGCGGATGAGAAGATGTCACGCGAGAAGATTCATAGTCTGACAAGCTTTGAGACGTGTACGTGGTTCGTCGAGAGCCAGAGTCATGGCGTACGGCACCCGGAGGTACAGTGCCCAGGTTTGTAGAGCTATTGTTGAAGTACTTACTCCATCCCGTTTCCGTTGTCCTAGCTTCTGTCCTTGGTTCAGGGGATGCGAGAGGGTTTCCGCTTGCTTCGCCCGGATAAGTAGTCACGATGGGATGAGAGATTAGAGGCGGTGAGGGTGCAAGGGGCGATCTCGTACGGCTAAAGAATGATTTGGAACTTCCATCACTATCGCCTGGTTTGTGAAGAAACCCTCGCTTAGAGTGTTGTGAGTCGCTTCTAGTACCACCGGACATGATGGCAATGGAAGTGTTCGAGTGGCCGGAGTAATCTCTCCTATGACGGCTAGCTAATGAGCCACCTGCTTCCTTCATGAAATCTGCACCTTGGTCGGCAAAGTCCATTTCATGTTTGCTGTCCAAATCAAAGTCCCTCGTGCGACGTCCGATATTACTCTTCCGTCGACGGATGCACCGTATGATAAGTAGAGCAAGAATTAGAAGAGCTGCAGTGCCCAACACGGCACCTAGTGTTGCACCAAGGACGGTAAGATCGTGGCGCCTTGTGGGTGTAGAACCAGACGAAGCAGATGATGATGATGTGGAGGACGGCGACGGCTGTCCTGTTGAACTCGCGGTGGTAGATGTAAGCGAAAAAGTAGGAGTCGAGCTATGGGTTTCGATAGGGGGTTGTGGGTTGGCTGTCGAGCCACCGAAAAATGCAATCGGGTCGATCCATTGGTTTGCGGTCTGATTAAACAAAGCTACCGGATTTCCAGGATTTCCACCAGATGTGACTACCAAGCCAGTGGGATCTTGCGCAAGGGAAAATCGATTGCGAACATCCTGGGGTGCGAGCGTACTATTATAAGCAGGCCTGTCTGCTAACGTTGTATCTCTTTTTCGCCGTTTCGTTGGTGGCTGCCTTGATTCTGAAGACGAAGACGGTGTGTTTGATGTTTGCGACTGGTGGGCCGATCCAGTATTGGCGTCTTGCAGTAGAAGTGTAGAAATCTGGTTTGGTGATACGCTTGTGTCGAACATTTCCAAGACTTTGCTCCCATCACTCCCAGACTCAATGACCGCTTGAACCTTACTCGAATCTTTCAGACCATCCGACAGGCTAACCTTAAGCTGCTGCCAGCGATCATCAGGACCGAAGGTAAATAGCTTCTTGTTGTTAGTGTCACCCCCCAGCATCAAAGCATGACTTGAGTTCCACGGCATCATTAAAGGGTTTGTTACTGGTGGCGCATCTGAGCTGAATGCTGTGACGTTGAAAGGAAAGCTCGTCGATATTAGAAAGGTTTGCGAGGATGGTTCGAAGTTACCGTCTTGCGACCCAGCATAGATGAGTATCGAAGATGATGTGTTCAGAAAGGTTGATCCATGGTATCGTCTGTTATTCGTAACGTTTACTGCAGGCGCGCATTCTTCCCACTTTTGCTGTCCAAAGGCAAATCGCTGAAGGCCGGAGTAAACCGTGGTCGACGAATTTGTTACCCCTCCTACAATGTATAAAGAATCTTGACCATTGGTAGACCCTTGAACGCAGGTTGAGCCATTCGTAGCGATACCCATGGGCAACCGTGACCACTGCGCCCCGTCTTCAAGGGCCAGCGACTGGAAAGCATCTACCTGGTATGTATAGAGGGTGTTGTTGTAGATTACCGAGCAGTGGTTCCTGAGCTCCACTGGTGGAGTCGGTGCCGACATTGCTGACGGCGTTGGTGGTACAAACTTTGAGGAGTGGAGGTTGTTTATGTTGTTGTTGTTGTCGTCGGCGAGAAGCCGCCACTTATTGGTGTGTCCAGTGAATGATCAGTAGCAAACAATTATCGCATGGCGATAACGGCTCGGTGCTGCGAGGTGTCTCCTCCTGCGACCCCGAAGTGGCCAATTTTCCCCTTCTCTTTCTCCTGCCCCTGACCTATTTGCGCCGTTTTGACCCTGATAGTCGACCATACATATCAACAAGACCCCTACACCGCAATTTGAATAGATTCGACTTCCGAAGTTGCGTGTGAAGACTGAGCTGAGGGTCTGATGGAGGTGTGAGGGGTGAAAGCGAGAGAATCCGGGTAAGATAATCTGTCTGAAGGTGAAACGCTCTCCGTGGAGTCGATGCGCAGGCTAGTCTGGCAGATGGATCAAGCGAAAAGAAGCAAGGAGGCTTAGGCCTTGTGGATGACAATGCACGCAATGAATTGATTGTTATGCAGCAGTGAGTCCTATCATTGGTTCAATCAAGTGGTTGCACGCAACGGGCCGATGTGGAGAGAGCAGAAGAGAAGAGTAAGGTAGTGGTGCAGAGGGGAAAAGGGTATCGATAATTAATCGTTGTGGTGGTGTTGATGGCCCTGGGTGGTTGGCCCGCGTCGGGTTCGGTTTCTTTCGAACGCTGAATGGCCCGAGGACAAGGGATGATTGGGTCTACGACCGACATGGCCACTAGAATCAAGAAGAATTTCACAATCACGGGAAGTCGATCGACCCCATCAGTCGAGAGATGATCACTGTATTGAAACAATTCCTACTCAAGTCTCAGACAGTCCGACTTCCCTCCACGCTCCACAGGCTTCCCCGAGATCTATTTACACACTGCGGACGCCCCCCCGTCGGAGTCGAGTCTTACCTCAGGCTGATTCTTCATGTCAGGCAACCCAAGCTGAGTAGGACTCGGCTATTCTTGTCGATGCATAAGACCAACCGTTCTCGTCAAACGACGCTCTCTCCAGCGTCGAGCCAAGCATCTCGTCCACCAGTCAGCCTATGACGATGTTGGCTTTGCGAGGGACACGAGATTCAATAAAGTAAGTTCCATAGCCACACACACAGCGCCGTCAGCAAGCGAGCGATGCAAGTTACGCTAAAGTGACACAGCTGCCTCTTTGTTTCGACCACGTTTACCACATGACGAGCGTTGGAGGCCTGTTGGTGATCGCCGAAGGTCACTCATGGATTGCTCCGAGGTGTTGCATACGCCGTATGCTAAGGATGCTACTCGCAATAGCGAGAGGCGAAGCCAGTAGTTCATTCGGAGGATCGGTCTACCAGCTCTAAAGGGGAGCGATGATCGGATAACGTGGAGTTGGAGTGTGGAGATCCTCGTGGCTCCCTTGTCGACGATACTTTAACGGTCCGTGGCGCGGAGGCCATGCGAATCTCGACCTCTCCATGACACATTCGGATTCATTTATATAGGCGCTGGCTGAATGGCAGAGAGGGTACGGAGTATATGAATACATTATGTAGACAGCGCAAGGCCCGTACGGGGGTGGTCGGGTCCAGCATGGTCAACTATGAAGATTAATCAGTAATCGATCGATGGTGATGAATTTTGTATACTGATAAAATGCGAGATGGGGGGGGTGGAGAGTGAAGATTTGAGCGCTTCAGGAAGCCGAGATGCAGGGTTCACGACGGCGCCGACCGTAGCTCGAGCGATAGCACTTGCATAAGCCTGTCGCACCATGCAAGAAACAACTCAACAGGGAAAAGTCGGGACACCCACCCGGGGCCACCCCTCGCGATTCCATGCGCAGGAACCAGCACTAGAACATGTACTAGTAGTACCTACCTTAAGGCAATAATACATCATACACAGACTAACACTGTAATGATTACCTAAGGCCATGCTAGAGGAAAGACAGGCTGCTTTCTCGCGCTGCTTTGAGCCTTCTCTTACCAAAACCCCCAATCGGTCATTTGGGCGCTTGACTTTGTTCTCTACTGTAGCTTGGGATGGCATCCCTATGGGGGGTATGAGGGCATGTTCGTCTTATACAACCATTTGTTGTTTTGCAGGATAAATTGATTTTGCCGGTAAAAAGAATTCTACTTACAGAGCTGTGTTTTCTGCTACGCGAAATGGATTACGGTGTGTGGCCATGGCAGTGGCACAGTCTGCAAACTCCGCCCCCAAAAAGTCCGCCTCGAAAGTTTGGGATGCGAGAGTTGTAGTAAGCCGAAAGGAGAAGCTGGGCATGATATTGTAAGCATGTTCTGTTGGTTCTGAACCAGCGTCGCTCCCACTATTCGACGATAGTGAGCCGATTTGACCTTTCTCCCCAATCCAGATCTGGCAAACGTACACCAGCTTTTGCAAGTCCAGAAAACGTAATAAGTCCTCATTAATTGTTGTCAGATCAGTCACTGAAGCGATATTCATCCCGCGTATGCTCGTGGAACTCGGTCGACAACACTGCCCACCTATGGAATGGGTACGGAAAACCTTCCATAACAATAACCGGATGAGGTCAATTGGTAGACCCTTCCGGACCGGCACACAGATCCATTGACCAATAACGAGCCACTCTCATATTATTTGTGGTGTTGGTCGACCATCTCTGTAATGCCTGGGTTGAGGCCTGGTAATGTTCACGTGCACTACCTCTTCGGCTTCTTGTTCATTCTGATCCAATTCTAGAGCTAGAAAAGTTGACAACTGCTCTGTTCTTCTAATAATACCGACGCTACGTTAGTCGGCCAAATCTCGGCCTCTGGTGGACCTGGGTCTGTAGGCTTCATCACCAATGCTACGTCCTTCCAAACGCTAACATTCGTCGGGCTTGTCATTGCTACCTTTATAAAATGAACCATATTGTGCCGAAAGCATTGCATGCCGTAACTGGTCACTGGATCCATGTATTCCTTTGAATTTTCCTCTGGATTTCGTGCTGCATGATTTTTTCTCTCCCTCTTCATATGTATTACCTTCTTGTTGACGCAATAAGGTTTTTCTTGTAGTATCACAGAAATTTTACCTATAATGTACGTCTGTTCTGCATTGAAAGCCGCAAAAGCTCCGGTCCATTCCCGAGGGCATTACGACATGGTGTCCTAGTTAATAGAATAGAAGCGAGTATTCATCCGGATATTTTACACCTCGAGTGGTTCATCGAGGCCGCGAATGCGGCATGCATCTTGCAGCATTGGAGACCTCAAGATGAACGAGCCGTGCAGAAACCTAACGAGATCCATCAGGACGAACAGAATGGCAGCTGGGTAGGCTTCGATGACAGTGCAGAGCTAATGCCTTGCATAAGAGCTAATCTAAGTTGATCTTCACGCTGAGGGACGACTCAGAAGGCGAGAAATAAGGCTTTTCATCCCAAGTAATCGCTACTGACATTGACGGTTCACTTTGCGGTTCGGTAGGAGAGATTAAAATACTTAAAATATTTTTCAATTATGTAGAGAGCAGAGGGAAATCAACGAGACATCCTCGACGAATGGGACAAGAAAGATAGAAGACTCTTTACTCCGTAAGGTTTGCTCATCCAAGTATTCTCTCCCATGGGATGCGGTGACATATCAGCAACGTCGCACGCAAGCCTATCACTCGACGTTGAGAGTAATGTCCCCGGAGCTATGACAGCCATATAGGAATACATACTCCGTAACTTAGCATAGGATACTGGTACAGATCTTGCAGTGTAGTGGCCCGGAAACCTTCAACCCTAAGGTACTGATGCACCATTCAATAATGACTTGATGCTTCGAGGCGACTATCGTAGGTACCTTAGGTATGGGCTGCGAAGCGCTACAGTAGTTTGTACTGTATTTTATCGCTAGGCTATAGCCTATAGGTACTTATCGATAAGGCTTCACCAAGACTTCAAGCAACCAAATCTCTTCTGTATATGCGACTAATCGATGTCGTATACAAACCCAATGCACGAGTACTGCTCCCAACCATTCGATGCCAGCACGCCTCCACCGCCCCCACCGAAACCTAGCCGCAACACCACCACTCCACAAGAAAGCTATGGCGGTCCAACCCCCCACAACGCCCCACCTCGACCGCCTCCGCCGAACGAAAACACCCCCCACCCTACTCATTCACAGTCTCATCTTCAATCCCCCCATGCTCTTCCTCCCTCCGCCTCAGACCATTGGCTCCCACCCGTCCTCCTCGATAAACCGTACGCCTCCCCCCTACCCTCCCTCCATTCAATGGCTCACTAGTCCTCAATCCCACAGAACCACCGCCCTGCAACCCGTCCTCACCAGTACCCCCCTTCTAACAGCCCTCTCCTACACTCACCCCTCCCTCACCCCCTCCCCGCTCCCACCCCATCTCGCGCACACCTCCTCCCTAGCCTCCCACCTCTCCACCCGCCACGCCCACCTCCTCTCCCTCCGCCACCAAACCCAAACCCACCTCCTCCAGCTCCGAGCCCTAGAGCATCAATGGCGCTCCAAGCAATCCCTCATGGACGAGCAGCTCGAGCCCTGGTCGGCGAAGAGCCTGTACCAGCGATTGATCAAGGCCGAAAAGGAGGGAGAGGAGATCAGCAAGGCGATGGAGGAGAGTTGGATGGATGGGAGCGACGGGGATGTGGAGGGGTTCTTGAGGAGGTATAGGGAGGGGAGGAAGGCGGTGGCGCGGAGGAGGGAGATGAGGGAGAGGTGGGATGAAGGGAGGGTTGGGGGATGGCGCTGATGAGTCTGGAAGCAAAGAACGCATTGTCTTGAGCTCTTCCATCTCGAAACCTGATAATGCCGTCATCGGGCAACTTTCTGCCTTCGTGGCCAACAACCAGCCACAGCATAGGCGAACCTTCGTACCAAAATTCGTCGCAGTGGAAGTTTCAGCTATCCTGCATGATCCATCACGCTATCGATGGAAAGCCACACCATCCACAGCACTATTGGCGGAACGCCGCATCATCACAAGTTCACTGAACTGCAGTTATCGACACCATCCCCAAATCCCCTACTCTGCACGCCATCGCATTCAAAGCCATAGCACGATCGCTCCAGCTCTGGCCAACGTTCCAGTACGGCGACTCTGTCGATGCGTGGGTGTGAATCATGGGGATATGGGATGGAGTGCAAGTGTGATGATTGGGTGGGGTATCTGGAACCCTGAGGGCGAGGGACAAGGAACTGGGGGGGAGTGGGTGGTGAGCGATACGGGCACAAGCACAAGCACAGGCATAACATAACATATCAGAGGACGGACGATGCGGGGGTAAGGCTTATTTAGAAAGAGCGCCTAGTGCACTAAGACAAGACCCAACCTCTGTACTTTCACAGAAAAGGTACTGATTCTCAATCCATCCATCCATCCATCCATCCATGCCGCCCCCACCCACCCACCCAGTCCAGCCCCCTTTCCCATTCTCCCCCACCTTCCACCACCTCAATACCCCAACCCGCCGCCTACGTCCCTGCCCACCCCCCTCTCCTGTCAGAGTCCCATTCCCTCTTGTATCAAAAGCCTCTTCTTGCGTATGACGGAGGAGGAGGAGGAGACTGGGGAAGAGGATGAGGGTGTGGGTGCGTAGGGGCTGAAGGGGTTGGAAGAGTTGGAGGGGGTGGAATGGCGGGAGTGGTGGGTTGGTTTTGTGGGGAGGGGGGGAGATGAAGTTGAAGAAAGGATGATAGACGAGTCTATCGCTGAGCCCGACCTATCCGTCCGTTCTATGTGTGCAGGTTTCCTTTGTCCGTCCAATCGTCTCTGTCACGTTATTATCACAGAAGTTGACGGGAAGAGCAGAGGGGAATGGATTTATGCGGTTGAGGTGGTGCCGGAGAGGAAGGGGAAAGATGGAAGGGGGTTGTATGGGAGAAGGGAAAAAGAGGGTGTGTAAGGGGGGAATGATGAGATGAGGCGATATGCGCGTTGTATGCGCGTTGTGGTGGGAGATTTGGTTTTGTTGGAGGGATTTGGAGAGATTAAGTTGGACGGTTTGCAAGTGTGACTGTGGTTAAGACAATTCCGTGGCGAAGCTCAGAGAACTAATGTGGGAGTTTAAGCATTGTATGATATTGACGAGGAACGATTCCGAGACAAGGGTTTTGGAAAAATGTTTATTGATATGGTCAGATCGTCAAGTCGTGCAGTTCTTGATCGCTTCTATTCGGTCTTATGTCTTTGATCAATCCTTTAGTTCCATCGTCGCTTCCCTATGCACTGTTACAGTAGTCCGGCTGTCGACTTTCGTAACCTATCGAGTGTCTGCAAACGAATTAGCGATGTCTTAATGTAGAAGCAATTTTCTCAACAAGACTTTAGAGGGAGTACTATCAGTTCTCCAAGGTGAAATATATGTTTCTTCATGGAGTGTATCTCGGAAAGAACACAGCGAATATTTGGATTCATCAGGTAAGAGTCAAGAGGACAACACGCAAAGTAATCAACTTACCATGTTTGGTTCAATGTTAGCATACAATATGTATACCCGCTGAATCTATCTTTCGAACAGAGAACGATTAGCACAAGTTCCACTCACGATTTTATGCTGCGGGTGCGGTGTAAAGCGACAACTTCATCTAAGAATCAGGCTTAGCGCCTCTCCGTCAGCAAAGCATACGTACAACCAGAGTAACATGGGAGAAGCATACCTCATTAAATCAGAATTTTCAGTGTTTATACGTTCACGACCGGAAAATGCCCTCGTTACAAGGCGGTGTCCGGTTCAAACAGTGTGAATAGTGTTCATCATTTCAAGATGACTTGTGCGGTGTAGATATGTTGAATAGATGCGAGGGTGAGTTACCTGTTAGTGCTATTGCCTATAGCGTAGGTTTGACTGGGGACGCGGGGAGTGTCAAAGCTGTCTAGAAAGGACATCCTTCGACCAGGAGTCAGCCATGTTGGTCTTAGAATTATCTTGCAAACAGAAGAGCGGGTCCGTATGTGTAGAGAATCAGCTGACGAGTTCTCAACAAGTACTTCCATCTATCTGACACCGGCCGAGGTTTGTACGCCCTAGCCTTGAGTGGTGCCAGTGAAAGAGTACAGTCTGTCCGCCCGTTCGTTCAAAGTTCTTCATGTGTGAGTGGGCATTGGAAGGCGATGAGGATAGATTGGTAGGAATGAGGTAATACCTAGCATTCGAAAGCCCCGTTAGCCATGGTCATCGTGACAGGAGAGACGACAGCAGGAGGAGACTTGGGATGTGGGTCAGACAAGGCTGAAACTTATAAGAGACAGAATCGACATTGAATATTCGGATTGAGGAATGCCTTTCCGTGTCATGTGTCATCACGTAAAAGCGAAAAGGTCTTTGAAAGACGAAGACTCTTCAGATCGTACCTTTTTCGACATCTCCACTTCTCATGCTTATGAGCTCACCAACCTCAACCGGACTTCACGTCTGTGCCGAACAGTCAGCTCAAGTCCTCCGAGCTCCCATACAGTACGGTGAGAATAGCGCGATAGGCGAATCAGAGTAATACTGGAGTATGTGATGTCTCCTGCATGATACTATAGGAATTGGATTGTTCGTGAAAAGAGCTCATCATTTTGGGATAAAACAACTGCAGATTGCCAGAAACAGCCTACCAATAAAGATTGATAAACATTGATTCGTTGCCAATGCAAATTTGGTCTCCAGAAAGTAGTGAGAATGGTGTATCTGAATATTGTAAAGCGTGATGAGGATTTATTTCGTGCGCCGCGCTAGTGGTTCTCCACTATACAACATAGGGCTGAGGAACTGACCGAAAACGTATCGATTCTTCTCAATGCACAGAACAGGCCAACAAATAGTGATTGATTGTCATCCACCTTAGCCATCAACGGCCTAAAGTAACCCTGATGCCCCGCCCCATCACCGCAATGATCGGAAAAGTAATTTCGATATCACACTGTCAAATACTAAATTGAGCATTCATTCATCATGGATTTGGTCTCCCAGTAAAATCCCGTATGCCAGACCACCATACGCCAGGTATCGACCGTCCCCCTCTGTTTCCCGCCCTTGCTCCCCTATGCTGACATAGAAACTTCCACTCCTGCCATTACTCAACAAATCCGTCCCCCTCTTCCCCATCATCCTCCTCCATCTCCTCCCCACTATCCGCCACATCCTCCTTAAACACCCTCTCGACCCCCACGTCCCTCAACCGTTCCTGCATCTCTTCCCTCTTCTTCGCCTGCCACCGCTCCAACGTCGCCGCCGCATGCACCTTGAACCCAAAAACCCTTGGCTCATATCTCCTGACGCTTTTCTCGGGTATCAGGGCTGGGTAAACCTGGAACAGGATGTTTTGGAACGAGGTGCCAAAGTAAGCGCCATCGATAGTGGAGTGTCGGGAAGATTTTGGGTTGTAGAGGTCTTCGCATTTGCCGCAGTAGAGTTTGACGGATTGGACGTGGGGGAGGTCGGCCATGCCGGTTGGGAGGAGAGGGTGGTTTTGGCACATAACGCGGGGACATTTGCCAAAGTCGCATTTTTTATATTTCTCAAGCTAAACTGCGCGTTAGCCATGCGGTATTGAGTTATTGCAGGAACCTCAATAGAACCAACCATTTTGGCTAAGCCTCTGGTGGTGGTGATGTAGCGGGCGTGAACTAAGCCATAGAGGTGCCGCGCAGACTTCTCAATTTGCTCGCGCATATCATCATCGCAGTCAAGGTCAAAGACGTCTGTAACCAGGTCAAGAGCATATTGATAGTATTGTACGTCGGTGTTGAGGCCTGTTAGGTTGAAACGGTCTGTGAGGTAGTCTTCGTCGATTTCGCAGAAGTATTCGTTCCCGCGGGATGATATGAACTGCGATATTGCACGAGTTAGCGCTTTCAAGGCTTTCACTCATCAAATGAGAGAATGTATGAATGAAAAGATCTACAAGGCAGAACAGAATCAACAGGAAATAAGTATCTTTTGGTCATTAGCCGGGATGTACAGATGGCCTTAATGCCCATCTAGTTTTAGAATTCGAGGCTTGAGTGTTACCAACCGTGCGAAGACTGACGAAATTAGCGATGAGAGGAGGAATGCCCCTGCGTAGATCTCCTATGCCAATTGGTGGTAGCTCAACGATGGTGTCATCCTTTGTCTCTAGCAGACCTCCGCGCAGCATCGTGGATAGCCTTGCCGATGGTCCTTTTAAGAATATGTTCTTTGAGTGATCCTGTTTTCGATCTTTTGATTGGCAGTGTTGAAGTGTTCCTGGTGAAAGACTTGTACTTTCACTTCCAGGGGGTGGTAAAGGCGGTGGTCGCCTTCCGAGCACTCTCCTGGGTCCAGAATTCTCAAGATCCCAAGGGATTCCACTAGAATCAACAAAGGAACTTTCTGGTAACGTCCTTATGATGCTATTTGCTTGCTCTTCGTTCTTTTCTAATACATCATGACTTGGCTCCTGGAAGCCCTCCTGCCCGTCTTTTTCTTCGTCGTCCACTCCAGGTAAATCATCGCTCGGCTCATTCAGTTCCCCAAAATAATATACATCTTCTTGGCCCGAACCTTGTCTATCGTCACTCGGTTCTAATATCTGTTCGGACATCTCAGGTACTTCACCGACACCTCTGCTCGAGGTCCATAATCGTATGAATTATACGGAACAGGGCTACTTCCTGATCGAATATGTGCTGCATAGGGAGAGATATCTTTCCCGGGGACCGCGTCCTGGACTTGAGCGATGAAACCATCCTCATCCCTTGGGAAGTTTACCGTCTGTAGATCTTGACTAATCGCCGAACGTCTTCTCAATTGGCGTTCGATAGGTGATGACGATGGGAGGTAACTGCTGCTTGGTTCGGTAGACGCAAGAGGCATGTCCGGATGGGCATGACTCAAGTAAGAATTCTGCCTCATCCGGCAAGACCCTAGACAATGTGGAAGTAGACTCTCTTCGTGCTCCTCGTATATAGTAAACTTCTTGCTAACCACCAGCTCATTTTTACTAGAACCTGATTTCCTTTTACGCGGCATAGCGCTTGGCGAGGTCCATAGATTTCAATTTGGAAGTGAAGCTTGGCCCAGACGGTCCTCGAATTGCCCTTGGTGAGGTATGACGAAAAGTATGGAAATGATGCGCAAGGTAAATGCTGTTTCGAAAATGAAAGAATGAAACAAGGCTGAACCGAGCAACAAACACGCAGACACACTTCTCCGCCTGAAGATAAAAATGGAAGGCACAACCTACCCAATCTCTCCAGTAACTGGTGTAGTCACTGTCCGTCTCACTGTTGAAGTCTTCCATCCTCTTGCTACATTCATGCAAGGCACTGACCGCGATTCTATTTACCCACAGGCCTGCCTAGGATTTTCAGGTATCAAAAACTACTTATTTAATTGCTTGCAAAATCAACGTCCCCTCGGTCTGCCTCATGAGACCTCGCGGCTTCGGCGATTAAGCTCGCGGCTAAAATGAAGAATTATTAGGTACCTACAGCGTACAGAGATTTGATAAGCGAGACCGCCTCATCATTCGACTGAGAAATCCTCAACCAACATTTGATACACTGACCACATGCTTATGTCTAGAGCGCAGAGAGATTGAAGAGCAATTCGTATTGTGAATAGACATTCGGAGTCTATAAGTTACCCCAAATGGACGTCGCGTGTTTACTGTCTTTCCTCATTTTTCAAGCACCTACATTACTAAGCTGATGGGAGGACTTCCAAAGATGAGCAGCCCTTGGAGCTGAGGTTCGTATTGACCCGTATGGAAAATCATTGGGTTCGAGTAAAGAATTCAGAGGCTTCTATACTGTAATTGATAGATTTATATGCACAAGTGATGATCCCGCTCCCGCGAATTTCCCTCCTCCAAATGCCCGAACACCATGCCAGACCCAAGTCTCTCCATATTACAAGAAACAATGCTTATTGTTGGTCTCAATGACACGTGAGATCGCTGGCGATTCAGCAGTCCTGGTATCATTGGAAATTCAGAGTTCGATCGAAAATACTTATTGGCTATGCGGCGAGAAATAATCCTCGGAACCGGGAGGTTCTTCCTCTGATATTGTGGGACTCCGACTGCTGTTGCTGGAAGGGCTTCGTGGCCCCATACCTGCGCCATTAACACCTCGTCGCTTAGCTCTCTCGTGGGGGCGTGGCGTCTTTAGTCGTACATCATCATCAGCGGAGTTTCTGACTTTGCTTTGGCTAGACGGTAATCCAATGTCAATTCGTTGCAAGGCAAGTCGTAAAGTGTCCCCAGACTCATCCAAAGCCATCAGAAATCGAGCGAGTTCCTTGCAAAGGTCCCAATCTGCTGCTTCCTTTGCCGTCTGAAGTAGGCGAACACACTGCTCCGAACTAGACTCGAGCTCCTCAAAAGTGTGAAGGACAAGCAGGTAGCCACCTGCAGTCTTCAATTGTCCTTTCCGCAAAGATTCTTCGAAGAGGTCTTGAGGTGGCGGAAGGTAAGCAAACAAAGTTCGCCATGAGCGGACTTCTGTCTTTCGCGTACATTGGACAAGGATGTTGAGATAGTCAGGGAAAGAGGATAAAAAAGACAACACTGAGGGTAGTAATGCGTCTTCAGCTGAAGGGGATGTGTCGACTTCATCGTCAAGGACTGTATGAAGGAGTATCTCGAGGGCGTGGGAGAAGTAGGGGAGTCGCTGATATCGATGTGCAAGACTTGACGCAGCGGCGGAATCGAAATGGGAGATATGGCGGCGAATAATCTGAGGGAGAAAGAGCTGTGTCTGTTATGTATTAGCTAGATCTTCGGGTTTGGGCGGTCTTCTTGGCCATACCCTGATAGCATAACGGAAAAAGGCAAACTGTACATCGCGCCGTTGAACAAGATCAGCATCTATGCCTAGCAGGATTCCTTTATCGAGGATTATAGATGATGGATAGAAGTCTGTCGATATAGAAACAGGATTTGGTAGATCTCGGTCGTTCTCGGTTGAAGCTGATTGGATAAGGTCCTCAACGTCTATCCAGCACTGTACATTATTGCCGTCGAAAAACCATAGCGAATCTTTCAGTCCGCGGTCGGTACGAAAGCCCTCTTCTGGACTTTCCAGAGAAGGCGACTCTGAGTAGGAATTTTCCGTTGTACATGGTACCGGTACTTGATCTCGCATAAGATCAAAGTACTCGACATTGTTCGCAATAACCCGCATATCATACTTCAGGCCCCCATCCACATTGGTGGACGATTGCAGAAGTACAAGCTTAGCGTCTACAAGAAAGATTACCGAAGCATATTTAACATCCTGCGAAGGATCGCCGTCACCTTTGGCAGGTCAGTTAAGCCTTTTTGGGTGGTAATTTCTTGACTTACGTAACTGATGGTCTGGTAAAATCCAGCTCACGGCTCTAACACGAGCAGGTGCTCGCACAATGCCATTAAGTGCGAGCTGACCAACCTGAACAAGTGTCACAGCAGCGCTCGTCGCATTAATCACGTAGTGATAGAGAATGTTTTCGTATGTATAAACGAGGAGCGAATCTTGTCCTGTAAGGGATATCACTACAACTGGTGAAGGTAGCCGCTCGGTATAGACAAGTGACGATTCATCCAAGCCAAGCTCTCGTGAGTAAAGTCGCAGCTGCAGTCTTTAGCCATCGTCCAATGCACGCCAGGAGAGATGGCATACTTCATGAGAATCATCTGTTTCTACTGCAGCAATCAGTATATGCTGGTACCAACACATCCCGCCCCGAACAACAAAGGCGTTCTCGGCCTCTATATCGGTAAACGTTTTCCAACGTCCACTAGTAACGCTATGATGAGCGAGCCCACGCCGTCCAGCAATGGCTACATATCTTCCGTCTGGGGAGATGACAGCACTTCGGATTGGTCGTTGATTTGCTAAATACATAGCTGGAATTGGAACGTGATGCCATAGAGACGCATCTGCCGAGATAGTCTCAAGCACAGGCAGGTCGTATCCTCGGTAGACCATGATACTGGTATTAGTCAACAGCATTGTCCGCGATATGTTGGCAGCCGAGAAGCAACTGGTGACCGCACTCTTCGCCATTTCTAGGAGCCACAAACGGTCATCGTTCTGACTCGTTAAGAGTATGTTTAGTCCACCGTTCAGCCAACTCCCTTCGTAGACACCACTCAGCCAGCCTTCCTCGTTGTTCTCGGAGACTGTCTGATCAGCTGCAAAGCTACTTGCCCCTGGTTTTCCGTAGACACTCCAGAGTGCCCAGCCCCTCTCATACCCAGCAAAGAGACAGTAGCCGTCCGGCGAATAGCTTAATGAAGTGACATGACCCGTCGTAGATTGTGAGGCTGGGGATTGGAGTTTGTGAGAGAGTGGTATGCTTCCCACATAGTCGCGTGCGGTATAGACCCAGATCTCGCTATTCGCACACGCTATAGCTAGCAAAGAGAATCTGGCATTTATTGCGCCTTGCGTGGCCCAATTGTCCTCATGGGCTGGTGTATGGAATCCATAACCCCGAAACAACCTCCTTGGTGCATCAGGTTCTTTTGGCAACCTGGAGACGCGTTGGACTGCGTATGCTCTGCCATCGTTGGTAGTCCAGATGGCAAGGCTCATGGCTCTGTCGAAGACCATACCAATCACGGTTGCCTTTTTCTGGATCCAAGTCATCCGGCTGAGAAGCTCTGTGCTTGTCTGGCTCCCCGTATTGTCTGGTGTCCATCGAATGCATTGAACAGCTGCTGGCTTCTCAGTAGCTACTACTAGGTCATCGTCAAGAGCCAACGCTTTTCCAATCCCCGCATCCACCTTGATGACCATGCGAAACCGGATGGTGACTTCTTGAACTCCCATCCGGTCAATGTTACTGGCGAGGCGATTGGCATTGCTTTGTCTGCGAGTATGCCCAGGCGGATGCAGCTGCTGATATACCCGGGCATTAGGATCGATCGTAATAGTGTATGTGACGAGGAAGCCGAGTAAGGTTTGTACGGCTGCAATAGAGGCGTCTGGGCGTAGCAGGACGGAAACATTGCTACCATATTTATTCAAAGATTGGGGGGAGCGTATAACGGATGCAAGGACAACTGTTGGCTAGTAATCAGTCAGAATCAGTCAACGCTATAGCGTTCCTAACTTACGGAGGTCTGCCAGATGGTTAGGGCCTTCGCAGTGATGGTTGCAAAAAGACGACCGCTGCGCGAGACTCGAAGGCCCAAGAGTAGCGCAGCATCTTTCTCAACAGCATCTTCTTCGCTGTTACCCGAGCCATTGGGTTGAGACAGTTTTTGGTGAGGTTTTTTGGCAGCATAAACTCGAGGAGCGCCCAACGGCCAATACATGGCTTACGCCGAAAAATAAACTGGCATCAGCAGCTTTGACTTGCAAGACCCCTATCACGTTACAAAGCGGGATTTCCATGAAGCCCTCCTGTAGATAGAATCCAAGGAGAGCAATGACCTAGTCGAGTGAAACATGGAATTGATAGTAATATGAATGATATTTTTGGACCTTGTATTACCTTATTCGATCAAGATCACGTGCATGAGATATAACAGTTGGTTTTTGGGCAAAGCTCCCACGTAAGTCGGGATAGATAAGAACGATTATGGGTATCTCAATCGATGGTTATGTTCCATAGCCCGTCCCCTAAATAATGTCCGGTATCCATCACTACTCCCTTCTTCTTCTCCTTGATCTCCTCCGTCCCCATCCGTAACTGTCCCACCAAACATGCCTCCTCCTTTCCTTCTGCCTCGATCACTGCCACTCCACCCGCCTTTAGCTCTTCGTCTGCATCAGGTAACCGGCCTCCTTTAGACGTGAGACCAGGTGCCATCAACGTTGCGCCTGACAGAACAAAGCGTATTGCGCCTCGGTCTATTCCTATCCTCGAGAAGCATTGAGGGAATTGATGTACGACGCGGAGGTGAGGAATTATTGGGTCGTCCATGTGTTGCCAGAACAGGGGGTTGTTTTCAAGGGCGTAGAGAGACACTCGGTCAGGTCTGGGTGTGTCAGCTGGGCACCTTTTCTGTAGGACCTCTTTAGGAATTCTTACAGCTTCAGCAGATCCAACTGCGACTTCTTAGGTATGAGTTCATCGATATGCGGAGCGAACAATGGGTATGTTTCCACGATTTTGGTGCGTATGGCTCGCTGGACTGAGGACTTGACTTTGGATTTTGCTCCCGGGGAGATCCTGCTCTATCAGGTTATTTAGGCGTACACTGTTTGAAGGATGATCATCACTGACTCTTTCTTGAACATGTTCAGGGAGTGGTAAAAATCTGCTACGCTTCAACAATATTCTATCAATAAAGCTCAACCTTCGAAGCTTTGCCCCGCAGGTGGCCCCGAGCAATGCACGGCCGCGGCTAACTTGGAGCCCTAATCTAATCTGATCGCCCATACTTAAAATCACGTGATTAATAAATTTCTGATTCATCTCTCATTAAAATGACCTCTCATCTACTCCGGTCCTCTCTGCAAGACTCGGACTTGATGAGATTTCGATATAAATAGAGCAGTCGAATTGAAGGTTTTGTAATAAACCCAAGGGCAATCAGATTCTTCATTTGATATCCTAACCGAACAATTATCAATGTTGAACTTCGAAAGTGGTACCTTCATGTAGTGTTTCATGTTACTACTGTTTTACAACAGAAGGGCAGCAAATTACACATGTGTGTTCCTCGATAGTATGATCAGTCTCTTTGGCTGCGTGCCCCCTGCCTTGGTGCATAGCTGATGTATTCTACAATTGATACATGACCAGTTTACACGGGAAAGCGCCAGCTGAGAAACAAGCATGCAACGCAAAATTATGGTCCAGAGCTTTCGAGAAACGAGGGCGAGATGATTTGAACAGACGACTGAATAGAAGAGAAACGATGAAGTATCTAGTAACATGTTACCAATTCTGTCATGATTGAGGGGCTTCTTATGTGGACAAACCGCTAGATGATGTACGCGCCTCGATCTGATTGTGCTAAGCGCGAGATGAGAGCAGCTTGGTCGATAAGATTCTCCAATAAGGTGTACTTTGAACAAGCCGAGATTCCGGACGATGGACATTTTACGCGGAGACCATCGCTGTTGGATTGATCCGAAGAATCTCCACGGCCGTCTGCTGCATACTTTACCTGAGTGAGCTGATGTCAGGACCAGGAATGATCCTCGCTACCTTAGCGAAGGTCGATATGTCTTAAGCAATCCTTCCATACGCCATGGTCGCTTTCGTCAATGAGTGGTGGACGAACACTCCGGGCAAATTTCCCTGCGTCGAAGGCCTTACTAGTAGCTTCTAGAGTGCTCGAGACCCGTTGATCTGGAAGGTTGTCCAATTAAGCTTCTGGCTTAAGGCCCAAGCAGAGTCGCGATGACTGGAGTAGTACTTGCCCAGCCGGTCCGGTGCTCCACGTAACCATGTTTGACTCTTGAGCCAACTCCCTGCTCTCTGCCTACGTCAGTACTTTACCCTTTTCCTTTTTAGCTACCTTAGGTAATCGCCTGGTGTCATAAACTGCCGAGGCTTGATATGCAGGGCAGGACACGCAAGAAGAAGATGCCTAGATGATTCGTGTGTTAATCTAAAAGCTGGGCGATGAGATGAGATGGGGTCGATCACCAAACTTTGGTCATATCGATGGAGACCCCTTTCTGCAGCGTGCCATTAGTATCGATCATACATAACAAAGAACAGCAGGGCGTAAAGCAGAGAACCTACCTTACGGAAACTCTTATCCGTTCCGCCTAAAACCATCTGCCCTGCTGCCCCTGCATCGAAGAATTAATGCTTCGCTTACAGCTGTCACATGATGTAGCTATCTGCCGAGGCCAAGAGATCGAAAGATTGGCAACCCTTCCAGGCCGGGACCCTGCATGAGTACTAGCAGCATGGAAGATCCCAGATCACGATCTTGATTGGTGACAGCAAATGTCAAGATCGAAATGTTGCCTACAGATCGGCCGATTAGAGTATCCGGTGCAGTCTCCGGTGATTCTACGGAGCATGGAGGTAGCGCTGTGCTGTGCTGTGCTGTGCAAACGGAAGCGTGAAGGTCGGAAGTGAAACGTTCGCGAACGACAGAAAGGTGACTGAGCCCCACACTCGCCACCGGATCTAAGGGTCTTGGTGCTTTGCCTAGATCTCAACCGCCATGGAATTTCCCACAGTGCCCTGATTGGTCGGGCTTGAAGTTCCGCGATTGATTACCACAGTACGGAGTATATATGATATATCGGAGGTCTATCCGCAGCCCCCCTTTTTTCCCGCGGGGTTCACTCCGTGTGCGAGCGCTGAATGGGTGGATGGGGGTGAGGACCCTGAAGATTCAAATAGATTGGCTAGATTGTATCAGGGTCCATCGAAACCGTCGTTGTGCGTGTCAACCCCCCCTGTCGCCCGTTGGGGCGCTGAATCGCTAGAGTAGAGGAGGACGAGATCCCTTGGTTAAAGATGCAGGCGCCATGGGAAATTTTAAAAACCAGGCTTTGGATGCCACCAGTAGCAACTAGCCGGGGTTCAACGGCTGAGAGGTCCGTGTTAGCCACGTACATACTTCAGTAGAAGGAAGTCGGAGGCCTTGAGAGATTCGTGAACCGAGCAAAAGGACAAGCAATAGCTAGCTTCTGGACGATTAGATACGTACGGAATAGTAGGCTATCCTATCCTACTTGTATTCGTACGGAACTACATGGGTACATTACCCCTATACCGCACTACATAAGCGCTTGACCGACAGGAGCCTAGTGATGTGAAATGCGGTCTCCTGGGGGGCAAGAATGGCATATTGCCAGAGGTGGAGAAGTTGACCGGCAAAAAGACCCCCCCCCCCTTCAACCCTGAGAGGGGGGGACCCTCATGACCCATTTAGTAGTTAGTAAGGTATTTTATGACTACCTACCTACTACCTACTTACCTACCCTATCTACTTACCTTACCTACCTACTCCGTACCTACCTACCTTTAACGGGACTCATCCAACCAAAACCGCCATGGATCACCGGAGCCCTGCCCGTTCAACTCCTCCACTCCATCCCAGCAATCTTCCCCCATCCAACGCCCATCCTTCTCACTCTTCACCACCAGAGCCTGATCCCTTTTCCTTAACAGGCTCTGCTCTGGGGGGTGTGCATGTGTGGATGGTGGACGGTACCTCAGTAGACTGTGTATTATTGTGTGGGTCTTATGGTTCATGGGGCCGATAGCTTCTTTGGAGTACATGTATGCGCACTTTTCCATAGGCAGGGACCACCTACTACTGCTTTACTTTCCCTCGCACTGACGATACCTCCCTAATAATAACGACAATCATATTAACCTGCTCTTCCGAGAAACCTGTCCCTGTCCCTGATAGTCCCCTTCCCTCTCCCACTTCTGCAACCACCTACCTTTAAACAAACAAACCCCCCCCCTGGTGTTTCAAAACCCTCAATCCCACATACATATTCCTCAAAGCCACAGGACGACACACCACTGCTGTTGTTGTTTTCTTGCTTCCTTACTTGGCTGTATCCGGCAACCGTTGTGGTCTTGACGGAGCTGTCGATTCTGTTCCACATCCTCATTAAACCCAGAACGAGATCCAGTCGGATCAGACGACCTGTGTGGATACTGCTATCGTTGAGCTGTAACAGGCCATCGAGGGTTGGTTCATCGCTGGTGGGCGTTGGGTTGGAGACGGGAGAAAGGGTGTTGCTTAAATCTCAGAATCACGCTCCCAAAATGTACGGCGAAAAATCTCAAAACTCCGCCGGGCGGAAAGTGTCGCTACTCAACGACGAGCGTTTCCACTCCGAAACCACAGATCGCCCACAGCTTGATGACCGCGCACACAAATCAATATCTTCCAGCTCATCACCAATGTCCAGGGAAGACGACATTACAACTTCATCCAGGAATTCTGCATCCCCAGGCTTTTCGCCCGCCACACCGCAGCTTGTGCGCTTAAACTCGTTATCTTCCGATTCCCTCGCTACTCAATCAACCCCATCTCCAATGACGCCACCAAACTACCCTTTCGAGCCACTGGAGCAGTCCAAGACCTCCACTCCATACTTTACATACCCGCAACCCAATGGTGCTTATACTTATCCTGCGATGCCGCAGGCGCAAGACCCCGCTGCGCAGCCCTACTACCACTCAGCAACCCATCGAGTCAACGAATTCGACATGGACGATAACTACGCCGACCTTGGCCGCTCCTCTCTTCATCCCATCCAAACACAATTCGCATATGACAATGCCGACCTGGCGCTCAACTCGTCGCCATCGTCCGTCACAACCCCGGCGATCGCCCCCTCGACCTCGACCCCCACCAACTCCTCTCCTTCAGCCGCCAAACCCCTCAAAAAGAAGTACCCATGTCCTCACGCCGCAAGATTCTCCTGTTCAGACACGTTCACGACGTCCGGCCACGCTGCCCGCCACGGCAAGAAGCATACCGGCGAGAAAAACATCCACTGCCCCACGTGCCACAAAGCCTTCACCCGAAAGGATAACATGAAGCAGCATGAGCGAACGCACAAGAATAACCGCTTAGATGCTCCATCTCCAGCGGTGGGCTCAAAATCATCGTCATCCACCTCCACCGGCACCCGCCCTCGGCGCCAAACACTCTCCAACGGCTCGCGTACGACGTCTGCACCACCGGATGATCCGTCAATTATGGATATCGACTATCAAGCCGGGAGACACCTTGACGGCGGGCTCTCGATGCATCGCTCCGATTTCTCAGACGCCATGATGGGGAGCACGAGCGGGCGAAGCGAAGAAGATGGCGAGGGGGAAAGTCCTGGACTAGACGCATTGGCCACGGCAGCGAGCGAGATGGTCGATGCATGACGCGGAAGAATGGGCGGTTGACCGGACATTCTCGGACGGTTTCCTCCACCACTGGAATCATCGGAGCTGCTTTCTCTCGGGAAAAGGAAAAAGAGGCTGTTATACCCGTGCTCTGCTTACATCATTTGGAAGGGCTTTGGGTTCTCTCTCACAGTCGCATCAAATCTTCTTCTCGGGCGTTGTGGTTTACGATATGTACATGCATGGGACGGTATGGGAACCGCATATGGGGCAAGGGGCTTGGTGGGAGGCAACCCTACTGGGCTCTTAACGTACACAGGCGCTGCAGTCGTCTTGGGATTGGAATCATATCTGAGGCCCCTCTGGAGGGGCTGGGGGACCTTTGATGACAATAGGATTAGTCGAATTTTAGGTATCGATTAAGGCCGACAAAAGATGATATCTTGGTCTTCCATTGGAACGACACTTGGACGCAAGAGATTATGAGCTTGAGCGGTTTACTACAAGCTGTTACTGCATGAGTCTAGAAGCCTCGCTCGTGATCGAGGACCAGTCTCTTGAATCGCTCACAAATCCCCTCATAAAATTCGGGCTTATCACACAATCAATACTATCCCAGAGATCCCTAAGACTTTGATTTTGATCGGATTATCAAAATGTACTTCTGTATATCTGAAAACATCCTCATTTTTCAACTATCACTATCTGATTAAAAACAACCTGAATAACTCAAGATACCTTGCCACACCAACATCATACAAATACCCACGGTAACAAACATCAGCATCACCATCATAGTTTACAGAATCACCGTGATTGAGTAATTCTACTAGAGAGTACCTTACTAGCGCGACGATGTAATATTTCACCGCGCTAGTGAATATATCGATGGTCAAGTGTTTTTTATTCTGTGATTACTTCCCTGAATGAGCTCTCTTACTCCTCTCGTGTGCCCTTCAACCACCAGATTTCGACCTTTCGAAGTTGATGATATAGCTTGAATATTATCTGAGAGCATCGATTTCTGACGGTCTTGGTGAAGCCGAAGTTCCGGTGTCCACTTCAAGCGAAATCATCTACTGCTCAAGGAATCTCCACCGCAACCATGGAAGCTTCACGAGGCCCCCCAAGGGTCAAGAATAAAAGTGCAGCACCAGTGCAGATCTCTGCCGAGCAACTTCTACGAGAAGCTGTAGACCGACAAGAACCGGGACTACAAGCGCCAACGCAGCGTTTCGCGGACCTTGAAGAGCTCCATGAACACCAAGGCAGAAAAAGAAAGGAGTTTGAGGACTATGTGCGCAGGAATCGGATAAACATGAATAATTGGATGCGGTATGCGCAGTGGGAATTGGAGCAAAAGGAGTTTCGAAGAGCCAGGTCAATATTTGAGAGAGCGCTGGATGTTGATTCGACGTCGGTCGTGCTGTGGATACGTTATATCGAGGCTGAGATGAAGACGAGGAATATTAACCATGCCCGGAACTTGCTAGATCGAGCTGTGACTATCTTGCCACGAGTAGATAAGCTATGGTACAAATACGTCTATATGGAGGAGACGCTGGGAAATATACCTGGCACTCGGCAGGCTTTTGAGCGGTGGATGTCCTGGGAACCGGATGAAGCAGCTTGGAGTGCTTATATCAAGCTGGAAAAGAGATATAATGAGTTTTCAAGAGCAAGGGCAATCTTTGAGAGATTTACAATCGTTCACGCAGAACCGCGGAATTGGATTAAATGGGCGAGATTCGAGGAAGAGAACGGAACTAGTGAGCTAGTACGGGAGGTATTTGGCATGGCTATTGAGAGACTTGGAGACGACTTTATGGACGAACGCCTATTCATAGCATATGCCCGGTATGAGGCAAAACTCAAGGAGTACGAGCGTGCAAGAGCGATATACAAGTATGCTCTTGACCGGTTGCCGCGATCAAAAGCCATGACACTGCACAAGAACTACACCACATTCGAAAAGCAATTTGGCGATCGTGAGGGCGTAGAGGACGTCATCCTATCGAAGCGTAGAGTACAGTACGAGGAACAAATAAAAGAGAATCCCAAAAGCTACGACGTCTGGTTCGACTATGCAAGGCTCGAGGAAACCTCGGGAGACCAAGATAGAGTCCGAGATATCTACGAGCGAGCCATAGCCCAAATCCCCCCAACACAAGAAAAGCGCCACTGGCGCCGCTACATCTACCTCTGGGTCTTTTATGCCCTCTGGGAAGAAATGGATAACAAAGACCCCGAGCGTGCCCGCCAAATCTACCAGGAGTGCCTTAAGCTAGTCCCGCATAAGAAATTCACATTCGCCAAGATATGGTTAATGAAAGCCCAATTCGAGGTACGGCAAATGGAAGTGACAACCGCGAGAAAAACTCTAGGTCAAGCCATCGGCATGTGTCCAAAAGACAAGCTCTTCAAAGGCTACATCGACCTCGAGCGCAAACTCTACGAATTCGTGCGGTGCCGGACCCTGTACGAAAAGCACATTGGATGGAATCCCGCCAACTGCCAAGCTTGGATCAAGTTCGCCGAGCTTGAACGCGGCCTCGAAGATCTCGACCGTGTCAGGGCCATTTTCGAACTCGCGGTCAACCAGCCCGTGCTCGACATGCCCGAGCTCCTATGGAAAGCGTACATTGATTTCGAAGAGGAAGAAGGCGAATACGACCGCACCCGCGCCCTCTACGAGCGCCTGCTCGCCAAGACCGACCACGTCAAAGTCTGGATCTCCTACGCCCACTTGGAAATCAACGTCCCCGACCCCTCCGAAGACGAACCCCCCGAAGACGATGACGACGACGAACCCACCCCCGTCAGCGCCTTGGCCAAATCCCGCGCCCGCACCGTCTTCACCCGCGCCTACGACAGCCTCAAATCCAAATCCCTCAAAGAAGAGCGCGTCGCCCTCCTCAACGCCTGGCGCTCCTTTGAAAGCACGCACGGCTCTGCGGCGGATCTCGAGAGCGTGGAGCGGCAAATGCCGCGGAAAGTCAAGAAGAGACGCAAGCTGGACGATGATAGTTTCGAGGAGTACATGGATTACGTGTTTCCGACGGATGATGTGCAGGCGGCCAAGTTGAGTGGGTTGCTGGCTAGGGCGCATGAGTGGAAGAGGGGGGTTGGGGCTGGGGCGGGAGAAAATGGCGGTTGAGTTGTTGGTGGTAGATGTTTCGTTGATAGTAAAAGAATTCGAGTCACAAAAAATCCCCAGTCGAGCAATCCCCCCTTCTAGCGAACCGGCTTGTGGTAAATATGGGGCGTTTGAGCACTTATGGAGACATCCAAATCCCCCCCCCAGCCTTCCTCATTCCCCTCACCCCTTCCCCAACATCCAACCCCCTCCCCCCTTCCTTTTCCTCTCCCTTTTCCTCACCCCTACCTACAGTACATCATCCCTACTTCCCTCCCCCCCCCCCTACAACCCCATCCCCATCCCCATCCCCACAACCCCTCCCTTCCTTTTCCACCCCCGCTACATAATCAACCACCCACCCAACCAACCAACTACAAGCGAAAAAGAAAAAGAAAAAGAAAAAGAAAAAGAAAAAGAAAAAGAAAAAGAAAAAGAAAAAATTTCTTCTCACCTCGGAAGTGAAATATTGCAGAGCTGGTCGTGGTTATGGTTATGGTTGTTATCTCTTTTTTGTGTGGGGGGGTTGTGTTGTTAGGGGGGATGGGGGGAGTGGGGAGTGTGGAGTGTGGAGAGGGGGAGGGGGGAGGGGGGAGGGGGGAGGGGAGAGTGGAGTGGAGTGTAGGGGAGTGGGGAGTGGAGTGTGGAGTGTGGAGGGGGGGGGGAGGGGGAAGGGGGGAAGGGGGGGTTTTCTTTGGTTGGTTGTCAGGGTCTTGGTGGGCGTAGATGGCGGTTGGGGGTGGCGGTGTGGGGGGTGTGTCAGGTGGCTAAAGTAGGAGTTGGGCATTAAGGATAGAGTGAGTGGTGAAGATGGGATGCGAGAAAGGGGGGGTTTGAGAAATCCGAGCATTGGGGGTGTTGGGCAGTAAAGGGATTAACTGTCGCTGTTTTTGGGAACTTGTGTACAGGTGTTGTTTTCCCCCCCTTGATCTTTTCTCAATAGCTAGGCTTTGTGATGGAGTGGTATCTTGGAGCACTTGTGAAAAAAAGGCGTTGGTCCGTAGCCACCATCGCTTTCCAGTCAAGTCGAAAATTATCTTCCCTCGAGGTATCCCTAACGCCACCACCGGCTACCCACACAACCCTCTTCCAAGCCTATCCCGGAACCCCCGTTGTGAAACCCACTTGTTAACCGGCATACCCGAGGCTTTTACTCGGAAACGCCGAGTCTGATTCCGATCCCTGTGGCGCTCCTCCACCTCGTCCGCATCCTCTTGAGTCAGAACCACCGCACCAAGCGTCGACCGATCCTGTGCCCGAATCCGCGTCCTAACCCTCGTCAACCAGCAGGCCCGGGAAACTGGCATTATATGTCATCCTCAGTGTCGTCACTGTACTCACTGCTATTATTGTCATCACGGTCATCACGGTCATCACGCCCTTCATCCTCTGGTTTCTCATCTTCGAAATCAGCCCCATCCTCCCACTCCCTAATCCTCCTCTGCAACTCTTCCGCCGGTTCTCGTGGAGCATAATCCGTCCCTTCTCGAACCCACCTCAACTGTTCATTCCCGCTCGGATACCGAAACTCTTCTCGCAGCCCTGATGTCATCCATGCCAGACACTCCGCATATATGGGCGGTGCGCCCTCGGGCGTCTCGACAACGACATTTTGGAATCGCGCAAGCCGGCACATGCCCGGTTTGCCGCAGTAGTCGAAGCTGAAGTCCGTTTGGCTGTTGGGTGCAGTGTTATCCCACTCAAGGTTGAGGTTGTCGGGGTGGGAGATATAGAGGTGGAGGGTGATGTCCGGCATGCGGAAGACTAGGAAAGGGCAGAATAAGGCGTCGTCGAGGATGCTGGGGTCGGCGCTGACGTGGGCTATGAGAGGGCGGATGTAGGACGGAAGGCCTGCTGGACCTTGGCGTGTCAGGTTTTTGCCGGCGAGAAAGCGAAGGAGGGGGTTGTTGTATTTGTGAATGGGGGAGGTGAAGATTGCGGTGGTGTAGAAGAGATGCGATGCTTCGTGGTAAATTTGCTTGCTGGTAAGGAAAAGCGGAATCATGTTGCGGGTGGTGAGGTCGTACCAGGATTTGATGTACGGGTGTATTTTCTTGTCAGGTGGGAGGAGGGCGTGGCCGTAGATGCGCTCACGGATGTCCCTATCCAGTTTCAGAAAAGGAAACGGTACAGCATCGCTGGTTTTACTGCTGTTGGAGACGCTCTTCTTACTGGTTGATGATTCTTGCGAAGCTTCGACCAAGCTAGTCCTCAGCCAAGGCAGAAAGTCATCACTAAAGGCCGGATACTGATAGATCACCCCCCTTCTGATGACGGGAATGTCAAAGTACTTCAGAGTCTTGATTTGCAAAATGGCATGGACCCATTCTTCTTCTCTTCCGCATGTCTCTACCCATGCAGGGCCTTCCCGTGCATCTCCAGGTCCCCACAACTTCAAGCTTTGCAAGGACGGGCACTCACGCGCCAAAATAATCATAAACATCGTCCAGTCATGCAGGGTGATACTTTCCGTATAAGGCCTAGAGTAACACTTGCGCTCGACTCGCTGAACAAGTCTTCGCAGCCTCCTCGGAAGGTTTGCAAAGAATTCGTACGAGAGCTTGACGGGGTCGGACCAGTCCTGGTGCATCAGATTCCATGAGGACGTCCCATAAAGGATCCACTCTGCTTCGTGCTGTAGCTGTGTGCAGGTGCGTATGATGGCGATGTCGAAGCGTGGTTTGCGGTTGTCGTTCGTGTCATAGGGGAAGATTTGACGAACTGCTGTGGGTGCTAGCCCTAGGTGATCTTGCTCGCCAATATCGTTGGGCTGTTTTTCGCCAGGGAATAGCACTTCTCCGAGGATCTGGTCTCTGATCTCACGGGGCAGGTCGAGTAAAGGAAATGCGTCCGTAGGTGCAGGAGATTCCATGGAGCAAGTTGCTCGAGTATTAGAAATTGGATATGAAACGCGCTGAATCGAATCCCGATCTTGACGGAGGCAGATACACGAATGTGCTAAGAGCTGAGATGTGACACCAGATTAGAGCATCTCAATTGAAAAGGGATCAAGCTAGCTTTCAAAAGTGTGAAAATGTGGTCAAGAGTTATCTCGTTCGTACTGTGGGTGGTTCTGGACTGGTCACAACAAATATCCTGCGGTTTACGAAGGCAGTGGCAGAATGTTTGAATGATAATTGGCAGAAAGCTTTATCAACATGAAAGAAAAATCAAGTCTATGTAGTATCAATGCAGTCTTGAGATCGTTGGAGGATCGTTAGGGTGCTTGTTGCCTAAATTTGGCCTCGCTTGATCCAATCAGACCGAAGAACGCCGAATCGTACCAATGTAACGTTTCGATGTTCCAGGTTTCGTGATGTAGGCGAAAGAGATCCTGGTTGAAAAGGTTGAGATGGTGAACTTCAGATGGAAGGTGTACGCACTGAAGATTTCATGAGAGACATTTCCAGAGAGAGGCTTCGTGATATCTACCTACCGTAAAGAGGGAACACAAAGCTATTGGCATACAGTTCTTCGACTACTTCATAAGGGAACATCACTCGCATAGTGAATGTATCTAGTGATCCCTATCAGGCACAACCTCTACTTCTCTTCATGTCCTCTTCGCCTCCATATCTCACCCGAATCCACTACCTCCCCGTCCATTCTACTGTCCCCTCGGTTACATCAACGAGGCTTGGCCACGTTATGAATTGTCATATGGTGATCTAGGTCGGCATGAATAGTGAAGGTTGTATGGCACTCGGAGCAGATGTAATTATTGCGCCCATGGACTTGGAAGAGGCAGCAAAAAGACTAGAGCGCATATCGGAAAGGAGTGATCCAATGTTCGGGTGCTGGCTTGGGTTTGTTGAACTGGCAACTATGAAGAAATACATGTCACTTCTGATGGTGGTATCGGTAGAGTAAGTATTCCGAGGGGGAGGAACTGTGTGCTGAAGAAATAGGAGTACTATTTCGCTATACGGATTAGTAGACGTGGAATAATTAGACGGTGGCGCGAAAAGATTCTATCCTGGCCGTCTTATGGTAGGCTCTGGGCTGAGTGGGTTTTTCGAGCTCGGGATTCCAATCGTTCATAGAGACGGAAGTCAGCATAGGCTGTTGTGATGGTGCAAAGGCAGCTGGTTCTGTAACCATGTTCGCTTTGTCCTCGGAAAAAGGCCCAGCTGGTACGGTCAGTTCTCCGCTTATATAGAGCCCCGGGTCAACCTCTGACTGCATCTCCAAAGGTGATTCAATATTTCTGCAATTTTTTGCTGTCTACCGCCTCGCCGCACTCTCGTTGAAGCCTCTATTTAAGAGGTTGGCATGTTGAAAGATATTGTGTGAGAGGAAATACTTGAAGAATGCAAGCTGTTGCTCCCGTCAAATCTGCGCAAGATGGGTAAACAAGCAGATCTGTGCGAGATACTAACACTGGTGGCGCTAGAGCCATGCCCTTCCTCACATGCGCCATGATCTCTCCATCGGAAGACAACAGGAACAGGAACAGGAGCTGTCCCATTGTTAGTGCGGCGACAACAACGCCGAACTGAAGCCGAAGATTCGAACGAAAGTCTGGATGATTGCTGGATGAAGTCACTGATACAAAAAGCCACTAAAAGCGGGAGCGGGCCCGCGATACATTCGATACTCAAACCAACCCCGCAGCCCCACGGATCATAGATACCCCGCAGCGCCGAAGGCAGCGTTACTTACCCGATACCTTCACGCGTCCTACCACCTACCTTATCCTCCTCTCAACCACCCCTCCCTACCAGCCATGGGCGCACTCTGCGGCAAAGAGTCCAAGACCTCCGACCCTTTCTCCCAACCCGGCCGCACTGTCGGCTCCGCCCCGCCCTCATCCTCGAACCCCCGCGCTCCCGTTCCCAAAATCAACTCCCACGCTCCGGGGAGGACGCTCGGTGGCTCATCGGGCAGGGAGACGTCAGACGCGCGGAGGGCTGCGGCGCAGGCTGCTGAGGTAAGATAACATGGGGTCACGTGTACTGGGGATTGGGGCTGACGGTCGTTGGTGTGTTAGGAGAGGGCGGCGCGGGCGAACCAGCCGAAGGGGAAGTTGGGGAGGGATTTGGCGAAGGATAAGGCGCAGACGATGAATGGGACATTGGGGGGTGCTAGTAAAGATGAGAGAAGGCGGAGGGAGCTTGATGAGAGCACGGAGGCGAGAAATTATAATTGATCCTTGCCAGGAATCATGTGCAGAGATATTTGGGAAGGGAGCCTGTATTTCGGGGCGCACACTAGTCGTTGATGAGATACCATTGGAGCGGTCTATTGCATGTTTTGGTTGTAAGGGACAGGATACAGAGTTTGCAGATCTTGAGGAAACATGTCTAAAAGTCCCTACTGGCAGTCCTATCCCGTACTAAACAACGTTGTACCGACCGCTGGCTGGCGCTCTCGCATCGCTGTCCGCAGCTGCGATAGTGCCTTCTTTCAATAGCCGCATAAGCTCCCTCATTGCGTTGGTGACCACAACCTCAGTATCACCTTCAACAAGGATATATAGTTTGGGGTTCTCCCCCGCTTGAGGTTCTTTGCCAGTAGCATAGAAACTTCCCTTTGTAGTGATCGAAGTCCCAGTCGCTTCAAGGATCTTGGCCACGTTTGTACGATTCGTGACGGCCCAACGAGCTTTCTCTGCGTAGGAATTAGCGGAGTGCGCAATAGACACTGTGGCATTAGAAACTTACGTGGAAAGTCATTAATCTCTAAAGTAGCGTGGAAAGCACCTGCATCAGGGCCTTTGTTGTCAATCGGAACTCCAGTGCGTAATTCCCGGTTTTTGCTAAGTCGGTCATGGATATTGGCAACCGCCTGGCCGACCTTGGCAAGCGGATTTTGAGAGCCACCCGCTGGAGCCTCGGTTCTGTGCACAGTGATTTTGCCATCCAGGTCAATGCCCTTGGGAACACCTGGTAGAGAAACAGGGGCAGGCGCCGAAGCAGACTGGACCACAGAGGCGGCTTTGGCAATAAGGTCTTCGCCAATGTCCTTCTTGTCGTCCTCTTTGTCATCCTCTTCGCCTTCGTCGCCAGTTTTGTGAGTCTTCCGCTCTCGTGCACGAGCTGCGTCACGTTCCTGGTCAAGACGTTCGAGACCCTTGCCACCAAAGCCCGAGCCACTAACTTTCTCTTTGCCAGCCTTCACTTTTTCGATGAAAGTATCGACCAGCTTTTGCAGTTCTTCTGGTACTTCCTGACCGCTCTGCCTCAAGGCTTTGGCAATGTCAAGCGAGTATCTTTCTTGGTCAGGGGTAATAAAAGTCACGGCAGTACCAGTATTGCCTGCACGCCCAGTACGACCAGCACGGTGGACGTAGTCTTCTAGATGGTTAGGCGCGTCGTAATTGACCACCAGCTTCAGTTGCTTAACGTCTAGACCACGGGCGGCAACCGAAGTTGCAATCATTATAGGAATCACTCCAGCTTTGAAGTCGTCAATCGTAGAATCGCGATCAATCTGATCCTTACCACCATGTATAGACATGCATGGGTAGCCTTTCCGCATCAGGTCCTTTAGTAACCCATCCGCAGACTCTTGGCGATCCACAAATATAAGCGCTCGATCGTCTTCATTCTTCTCTTCATGATACATGTTTCCAAGAAGCTCTAGCAAACGGATGAATTTAGTCTCTTCAGCGCGTACTTCCACGATCTGGGTAATCTCTGGAGCAACTACGCTTCTCCCTCCTACAACTATTTCCACTGGCTTTGCAAGCGTTTTGCGAGCAAGAGACTCCATTTGGCGAGGGAAAGTTGCAGAGAAAAGTACCGTCTGTTTATCAGGCCTGATATTTGCAAGGATTTTCATAACCTGCGGCTCAAAGCCCATGTCAAACATTCGATCAGCCTCATCAAGGACGACATACGTGACTCGACGAAGGTTAGTAACTCTTCCTGAATTTGCAGCTAGTAGATCGATCATGCGACCTGGAGTACACACAATGATTTCCGCTCCGCGCTTAAGATCTGCAATTTGGTCTTTAATGGGAGCGCCCCCATAAGCACAGACCGCGCGTAAATTGAGAGCTTTGAGGAATGGTTTGCACTCTTTGTGTATCTGTGTAGCCAATTCACGAGTGGGAGTCATGACCAAGCCCACCGGACCGTCTAAAGTGTCGATTGGCCGCTGGTCCTTGATGTGTCTGAACATTGGTAAGAGAAATGCTATGGTCTTGCCAGAACCTGTTTTAGCAACACCAATAACGTCACGTCCAGACATAATAGAAGGAACAGCTTGGGTTTGGATTGAGGTTGGTTTTTCGTAGCCCAGCTTTTGAATCACATCAAGGGTCTGTGCTCCAAGTCCACACTGTGACCATTTCTGGACCGGCTTGGGAGCGTCTACACCTCGAATTTTGATGCCGTCAAGTTCGAGTCTCAAGTCCGCGACTTCTTCCTCTGTCATCTCGCTTAACTCTGATGGTTCGTGGTAAAAGCTCTTCCTAAAGGGCTGGTAGTTCATCTTTGCGTGATTTACTGTCGGTAGGTCCTTTTTCTTCCTCTTACTCGCCATGGCGAGAATATCATCAGTATCTGCAGCCACTGCATCAAGATCAACGTCGTCATCATCTCCAAACAGGGCTTCCGGTTGCTGAGCTTTTCGCCTCGAGATCTTGATACCGTTAGTGACTATTGGTGCTTTAATAGGATCACCTAATCCACTCATGAAAGCGTCAAGAGGATCTGCCTCTTCGACGTCTGCTACTTGTTCTTCGGGCTCCGGGTCATGTGGAGCCTCTGCCATTGCAACGTCGGCATCTTCCTCAACCTTTCCTACAACATCTGCGGCAGGTTTCTCACCAGCTTGATAGGCTAGGCTCTGTGTGTGCAAACGCTCCTCGCGCTTTTCAGCGGCGGCTCTCGCAGCTGCTGCCGCTTCCTCTTCTGTGCCAGCATCTTGCAAGCCCGCGTCGTCATCTTCGTCCTCTTCCTCAACACTGTTAGCCATAGCGGTGTCAAGCTCAAACTTCGTGTCTTCTAGCGGAGGGGTTGGCAGCTTCTCTAATTTTTTTCGTGCTCCCTCCTCATCCCCAAAATCGAGGCCGCGCTTGTTCGAAGGCTTATCAACATCGGTTGCAGCCTTAGTAGATAAGCCAAAGCCGCTGACGTTGCCTCGAGCTTTTAAAGGTAGCGCAGGAGTCATTGCTGTATCAAGGATTAGCGACAGCATGATATTGGACTATCTTCTGACGGAACTTACACTGAAATCCTTTTTCTACGACTGCTGTCTTGTTAGCCTTCAAACCAGCAGTGTTGGAGTTCAAGGTAGCGGACGCTTTAGCAATTTCTGGCAAGGCAACGTCTGTCCCGAGTTTTATCGTCCCAGTTGAACTAGCCGTCGCTTTCTTCGCGATGGCTTTAGGGTCGAATTTGCCCGCATAAGGGGCTGGAGATGATTCGCCATTCGGTGTGGCGGGCGAAGTAGGAGACGGCGGTGCCGGTGAAGCTTGTATAGGCGAACCTTGGGCCTTTTTGTCTATCTGGTCGAGCAGGTTTCGAGTCCCGGCAGACCCTTCCGACTCCCTCTGCTTGCGATCTCGTTCGGCCGCTTGCTTTTGCTTCCATGCCTCCAACTTGGCTAATCGCTCAGCCTTTTTCTCATCATCGGTTTGTAAAGGTGGAGGCGGTTTCTTTGGCAGCTGTAGGGAGATGATGTGTTCAATAAGGTCGATGGAGAGAATGGTGAATTGAGGACTCACCTCAAGATTGCCTCGTACGACTGACTTCTTCTGAGATCTCTCTCTACTGTCATCTCTTTTTCTATTTCTCCTAGATTCAGCAGAGTCATCTCGTCGTCTCCGAGCTCGATCTCTAGACTCGTCTCGCCTATCTCTTGGATCTCGTTCACGGCTTCTTCGTCGGTAGTCTCTCACAACATCTCGATCACGCGATCTCCGTCGCTCCCGAGAACGGTCTTTTCGGGTTGAGCGGTAAAGTTCGTCATCCCTTCGCACTCTCGAGCGGTCTCGGTGGGAGCGAGAGTCACGGTCTCGGTACTTTCGCTAAATAGTATTTGGTTAACATAGGTCCCGGAAGTTGAATTTGGCATCACATACATCTGGACTCCTGGACCGGCTTCTGTGACGATGACTCCGTCCTTCATCCCGCCGACTCTTATCGTAACGATCGTCATCTCGACGAATTCGCTTTGAAGAAGAGTACGAGCTGCCTGCAGGCGATGGTGAGCGAGTATTCCCGTGCCGAGCCATATGATTCCAGCTAGACCAGTGAGTGTACTTCAGTATTTAGTGACCGGCCGAGACTGTTGCCCCTCAGCTCATTTTATGCTTGTAGAAAGCGAACACCTTATGCAGAAGATAGTAGATGAATGTTAACAACTAGGTAGACCACTAGGATAAAATAATAAGCCCTGACTCAGTACGAAAGTAACCACTCAATATTAAACACTGTCACATGTTTTACTGTGGACTACACGTACACGTACGGAGGTAGAGGTAAGAGGTATAAATTTAATGTTCAAAGTCGACGGCAACCTCCGTTAGTGTCTACGGTAGCCTTGTTCGGCACTAAACTCCCAGCCTCCGCTCCTGCATGAGCACACGCGACTGAAAGACATCACTCGCTCTCGGATCAACCACACATATCAACACAGATCTAGGTCAAACTCGCAGGGACTGCTTGCCATGATTTTCCGGGGGAGTCGAGCGTTCGGTCGACTGTCCCAATTGACATTACCATGCATTGAAAACCGTCGCATTGCGCCTCTCCCCTGGAGCTCAGAACGCGTACTAGCCTTCTACAGCACCAGCCTGGCACGAGGCCAATCAGACAGTCGACTTCGAAGCAGTTTGATCGCACCAATTGCCCATCGTGCCTACGCAACGGCGAAGCCTGTATCGAGGCCTAAGGCCCATACTGGAAGGACAACAACCTCTCCCAGAAAGAAAGCAGACCCTAAGAAAGCAGTCCCTAAAACTTCAGCAGCTAAGAAGCCTGCTGTAGCCAAAGGTAAGGCAGCTAGAAAACCAACCAAGCCAAAGCCCAAGCCCAAGCCAAAGGCGAAGTCTAAGAAGCCCAAGGCTAAGCCCAAGGCGAAACCCAATGCACGCAAGGTCTTGACGGATGTGCAAAAGGCTGAATTGGTTGCTGCAAAGAAGACTGCAAAGGAGAAGCTCACCCTCCAGAAATTGAAGGAGCTGGCTCTTACTCCTCCTAAGGGACTTCGTTCGACAGCATGGATGGTCGTGCATCGTGAAGCTATCAGCGAGACAGTGCCCGCGACTAATATCGCTCAAACTGCAAAGGCAGCTGCGATTAAATACAAAAACCTTACCCCAGAACAACTCGAGGTATGCACAAACAAACAACTTCTACCTAGAGTCTCTAAGCATAGGCTAACAAGTGATGTGATAGCACTACAACCACGTAGCGAACCAGAGCAAGGCTAAAGCTGAGGCCAATTACCGCAAATGGGTTGAGTCCCACACCCCAGACCAGATTCGCCTAGCCAACAACGCACGAAATACTCTGAAGAAACGTACAAATAAGCCATGGCCGCATTTGCAGGACGAGAGACAAGTCAAAGGTCCTAGTCCCCCCTATGTCTTGTTCTACGCAGATCGTAGAAAGTCAGGCGACTTCCATGGTATCAATATTGTAGAGGCTAGTCGGTTGGCTGGGACGGAGTGGAAAGCCCTTTCTGTCGATGAACGCAAGGTGAGTCCTTTACTTCCGCTCCGTAACCTCGCTCAGTTAGTAATCGACTAAACTGTGCGTGTGCAGAAATACAACGACATGGCAGCACAGGACATGGCAAGATACGAGCAGGAACGAAAAGCCGTCTACAACCGTGACGTCGAACATAAAAAAGCTCCCTACCCTTCTTCTTAGTCCCTTGTACTTATGGCACAGCTCGGTCGGTTTTGCAAGGCCTGACGCAGGCGTGCATGGCCCGATTTACTCCGTTAAGAGGAGAACAGATGGTAGCTTCGCGGCACGATTCCTCGCGGTGTATAATTCAGCGCTATGTGTTGTCATATCTGTATACTCAGATTCATATTCTCCTGTAAGGCAATTCTATTCAGATTTGCCTCATTATAGAAGGCTTGTCAGAAGGTAATTTCCAAATTCTGACATTCTGCAAGCGATAGAATACGAATGTCCCTGCACTTCTTACGTTCTTTCATGAAAGGTCTCATCAAGGTGGCTCTTTAACTAAGAGACTTATTGAGAAGTCGTCTGCAGAGGGTGATTCCTCGTTTCCGACGTGTTGTAAAGTCCAGATTGCAGCACAACCATGTATCTCTTCGAACCGCCGACCTAGTCATCCCCACTCGTGACAACCACCTTTATGCTCGAATCAAACCCCTCCCAGCAATCAACTAGGTTCGTTGGCTGCCCGAGCAAGTCTGTTACCAATGGAAAGCAACGCAGTTTTCAGCTATTGCTGACTCAGAACTTATTGGTTATTGCGATCGTATAATAGGTTAATTACTAATTAATTTGACTAACTAAATAATAGCTATTTACACAATTTAATATATGCGCTGGGAAAGTCAATGGGGAAGTCAACGGGGAAGTTAATGGGGAAGTTAATGGGTAAACTAATGAGGTAGAGAGTCATGAAGGAAGCCATGAAAGGAACCATGAAGGCTGTTCGATAGGAAGCCATGTAGGATGTTCGGTAGAGAGTCATGTAGAATGTTCGGTAGGGAGCCATGTAGAATGTTCGATAGAGAGTCACGTAGAATGTACGGTAGAGCTCATATTTGATGCTCGATAGGGATCAAATTTGATCCTTGATTGCGAAGCAATTCGAAGCTTGATAGGGAGTCATGTAGAGAGTCATGTAGAGAGTCATGTAGAAATCATAAAGGCTGTTCGATAAAGTCATATTTGATGCTCAATAGAGAACAAATTTGATTCTTGAATGGTGAGTAGAATGGTGAGTAGAGTGGTGAATAGGGTGATGAGTAAAGTGGTGAGTAGGATGGTGAGTAGGGTGGTCAGTAGGGTGGTCAGTAGGATGGTCAGTCGGAAGGTCGGTAGAAAGGTCAGTAGATAGCTCAGTAGAAAGCTCGATCGAAAGGTCAGTAGAAAGATCAGCAGAAAGATCAGTAGAAAGATCAGTAGAAAGAACAGTAGAAAGATCAGTAGATAGCTCAGTAGAAAGCTCAGTAGAAAGCTCAGTCGATAGCTCAGTCGATAGTGTTACGATCCTAGCTACGCACCTATGTTGGTAGCTATGTTGGTGGCTATGTTCATGACTATCGCCGGCCGCTCGTCACTAGGCTATCGAATTGTTCCGGAGCCAACCCTATTCAGGGTTAGCTTATGTTCCCCTGAGCCATATAGATAGCCGGCCCTTCCCTTCTAGATACTTTCCTTCCTTAGCATTTATATACTCGTTACATTACACCCATATGACTCGCTCTATGCTGGCCCCTAACAGATAGCTCAGTCGATAGCTCAAGTAGAAAGCTCAGTTTGATAGAGAGTTTGATAGAGAGTTTGATAGAGCGTTTGGTAGAGAGTTCGGTAGGGAATTTGGTAGAAAGTTCGATAGAGCGTTTGGTTGAGAGTCTGATAGGAAATTTGGTAGAGAGTTTGGTAGAGCGTTTGGTAGGGAATTTGGTAGAGCGTTTGGTAGAGCGTTTGATAGAGAGATTGGTAGAGCGAGTAGATGAGCGAGTAGATGAACGAGTAGGTGAGCGAGTAGATGAGCGAGTAAATGAGCGAGTAGGTGAGCGAGTAGATGAGCGAGTAGGTGAGCGAGTAGATGAGCGAGTAGGTGAACGAGGTAGAAAGCTCAGTAGAAAGCTCAGTTTGGTAGAGAGTTTGATAGAGCGTTTGGTAGAGAGTTCGATAGAAAATTTGGTAGAAAGTTTGATAGAGCGTTTGGTTGAAAGTCTGATAGGAAATTTGATAGTGAGTTTGGTAGGGAATTTGGTAGAGCGTTTGGTAGAAAGTTTGGTAGAGCGTTTGGTAGAGAGTTTGATAGGGCGTTTGGTAGAGAGTTTGGTAGAGCGTTTGATAGAGAGTTTGATAGGGCGTTTGATAGGGAATTTGAGTGGGCGAGTAGATAGCAAGTAGGTGAGCGAGTAGATGATGAGCATGTAGGGTGGCGAGTAGGGTGGTGAGTAGAATGACGAGTAGAATGATGAGTAGAATGGTGAGTAGAGTGGTCAGTAAGGTGGTCAGTCGAAAGGTCGGTCGGAAGGTCAGTAGAACAGTAGAAAGCTCGATCGAAAGGTCAGTAGAAAGCTCGATCGAAAGGTCAGTAGAAAGGTCAGTAGAAAGATCAGTAGAAAGATCAGTAGAAAGGTCAGTAGAAAGCTCGATCGAAAGATCAGTAGAAAGATCAGTAGAAAGCTCAGTAGAAAGCTCAGTAGAAAGATCAGTAGAAAGTTCGATATCGAGTCATAAAGAGTGCGTTCTATTGAGTCAGTTAGCATTATTTCGTACGAAATAGAAAGTAGAAACTGTTCTACGAAGGAAGAAAGAAGTGAGAAGAAGTAAATACTCTGAATTCTCTGAATTTCCTAGCGTCGACCTTCGGCTGAAAGCGAAGATTACTAATCACAGAAGTAACAGTACTGTTCTCAAGCCATGTAGAAAGCATTGTTTGAAGCACTATTTGACGTGTTTTATGCGTTCGATCGACGCGTTTGATAAAGCGTTTGGTAGGAAGTTTGGTAGAGCGTTTGGTAGAGAGTTTGATAGAGCGTTTGGTAGAGAGTTTGGTAGAAAGTTTGGTAGGAAGTTTGGTAGAGCGTTTGGTAGGGAATTTGACAGGGCGTTTGATAGGGAATTTGGCAGGGAATTCGGTAGGGCGTTTGGTAGGGAATTTGGTAGGGCGTTTGGTAGGGAGTTTGGTAGGGCGTTTGGTAGGGAATTTGGCAGGGCGTTTGGTAGGGAATTTGGCAGGGAATTCGGTAGGACGTTTGGTAGGAAATTTGGTAGGGCGTTTGGTAGGGAATTTGGTAGGGCGTTTGATAGAGAGATTGGTAGGGCGAGTAGGTGAGCGAGTAGATGGGCGAGTAGGTGAGCGAGTAGGTGAGCGAGTAGATGAGCGAGTAAATGAGCGAGTAGGTGAGCGAGTAGGTGAGCGAGTAGATGAACGAGTAGGTGAGCGAGTAGATGAGCGAGTAGGTGAGCGAGTAGGTGGGCGAGTAGGTGAACGAGTAGATGAGCTCTGACATTTCTTGTTTATATAGCTGTTAGAAGATATAGAAGACATATTGCAGAAGGTAAAAGCACGCTGTTAGCGATGAAGAACGAAGTGAAGAACGAAGTGAAGCAGTGCAAACACGAAGTTGAATAGAAAAACCGATCATTGAAGATTGAATGATTAACTGTAATAGGTTTAGCTTCCGTGATCTCTAACTGTAAAAGGTTTAGCTTTCGCGACTTCGGTAAAAGAGCCAACCGTTTTACAAAGAATTAAAATAAGGTTGTCGCAAAAGGGGTCAAAATCAGTCGGTAGAAGCAACTGCGTTGCTAATAATAATTCACATCAGCTCCACACCCCCCATGTCACTTCCCTAGCGCATCCGCATTCACCACTGCCCAACCTACAACATCTATATAAATCCCCCATCCTTCCTCCCTCCCCCAACCCCACTCCCTCCAAAACCAAATAAAATAAAACAGAACCAAACAGAACCAAACAAAATCCCCAGCCACCCTCCCCTACATCGCCAAAAATGCCAAACCAAAACAGCGGCAGCAACTCCTACAACGTAACCTCCTCAGGCACCAACTCCCAGGGGAACCACTACTGCGCGCGCGACTACAGCTCCTCGGGCGGTTCGGGTACTGGTGGAAATAGCAATAGCAATAGTAATACTTATCACTATTCTAATACCGATGGTATGATAAGTTGCTTTCGTTTTTTTGTATCCCGGATTCCCTGCTATGCTTTTGGTGGAAGATTCCTCTAACCGCCCCATTACTCTTGCTACGGGTGAGGTGGATTTGCTTTTTGGTTCTGTGGAGCTGATGCTTTTGTTTTGGGGGGGATAGGAAGTTATTACTATAGCAATCCGAGCGGGTCGACGTATCATAATGATGGGAAGGGAGGGGCGACGTATACGGCTCCTGGGGGTAAGAAGTGAAGGGATTGGGGGATGGGGAGGTGAAGGGTTGGTGGTGACGGGGAGAGAGGTTCTGGAAGGATGGTGGGCCGAAGGGGAAGGTGGGGGACGAGGTTTGGTTGATAAGTTCTTGGCGTCGTGAAAGGGCCTGGAGCGAGAGTGGTGACAGGCTAATGTGGACGAACGAAGGAGAAGTCAGACCATCATAGGCATTGAATGGCACAGATGTTCGTCCACACACTTCTAGTCTTCATGACCGTCTTAAACAACGTTTGATCAAGACATCTTTCCACAGATGTTTCAAACCGATATTTCCATTTGATCCACCAACTTCGTACACTCCCTGGAAATCAGAGGGTGGGACTCTATAAATCTTCTTAGGAAGAACCGGTAAATCTGTTGCTATTGTTGTTGAATTTGTAGGGGGTCGTAATAGAGATTTCTGTGCGGTGATGGGGAGGTCATTCGCACTATGAATAGTCACGCTGGTGACATGAAGTTCACTTCCGGTCGTTTTCTTGGTAAAGATTTCACACACAAGCAGTCCGGTTCATGCCAGATCGTCGGTTTAGAACCGTCCTTTGTTCCCAATTGCTATGGTCGCTGGTCCCAAGTCATTCACTAAGCGATGTTGTCTTTTTGTGATTTTTCAGGCCTTTATCAACGGATTTGTATGAGGCTTCTTGGTAGAATTGTTACTCTTTTTGCAGGCCATCGCACCTGTCTCGATGTCTTTGTATTGATTGATAAGCTGGCCTCAATGCTTCGGTGAGGTGCAATTCTCTGCCCTTGCATTCCACAGACCGAAGTCAACTTATGTCTTATAGCTTGACTTCATACTTCAGCTGCTCTTCGGCCACTTGATCTTTTTTGTCTTCTTGCCTTGACTGCTCTTTTCCCATCTTGAACCCCCTTTCGCACCTCGATTGCACTCTTCCCAGTTTCCTCGTTGTTTTGCAACAATGACAGTAGATTAGCGATACACGGCTAACAGCTCACATCGATTCTGTCCTTGTTTATGCTCGTGGAGGCTCTCAAAGGCCTCTCTACTCTTTGCAGTCGTTTATTTGCCAGACACTTTTTGCACAACACCCTATAATTACGATATCTAAAACACTTTCAATTTTCCTACTTTAAACATATAACTCTCTGGTTCGCACCTGGATTGCGCATCAATACGGTAAATTCTCAGTGGTTCGTCCCATTTCCCTAAAGCAAATCCTGATGGAAATCGAACATGAGATCGAGGCAGTTCTAGATAGAGAGTAGATATTACAAGTCATGGTCTCATTGCAGACGTGGCTTGAGTTTCATCACTCGGCGTCGATTGGCGTCGTCGCTCAATCCGAATGTCATACGGATGATCAGTGTGTTTCTTTGAAAGCAGCCGAATCGATATCATTCCATTTTGGGCGATTTTTTCCAATTGACGTGCATAAAGGAGATGAGCAGCTAACCTCATTGATCGGAGAATGATCGACTGTGATTGGCTAGAATCTCGGGATTCGGAAAGCAAACATCTATGATTATATAGGTACTCTTCACTTACTATTCCGTCTCTTTCCTTCATCGCACCTTACTGTCGCTACTGTGTGATCTCGTTACCTGTGTTTCTCTGTAAAATGGCTCCTCTACATTCTCTGTTTGTGTTTGCTATTTGCAGTTCCCTCACACTCGCTCAATCAGGCATCAATCCTTTCGCAATGTGAGTTGCGTGGCCTATCATCCACCGCAATCACAACTAACAACCCTCTCTCAACAGCACAAACAGCGACCAATTCAACTCCGCCGCGGAACAGATCGTCTCCCAAAATGTCCCCTCCAGCATCCAAGTCGGCCTCGGCGTCGCCATCCAATCCGCCGCCTCAAGCGTCGCCTCAATAACTTCCGGCAACATTAACTCCCTGGTACAATCCGCTCTCACGGCTGAGACACCTGCGCCCTTTCTCACCGCCTTACCGTCTCAATTCCAATCTAACGTCCAGCGCATCGAGTTTGAAATTAGCTCCCTGCGCGAGGCTGTCAGCAGTACGCTTGTTATTACCCGGAATATCACGACTATGGGGAATGTGACGATGCTGGGGAATACCACGCTCTACGCTAATAGCACTCTGCCCGCGACCGCTGCTGCAGTAATCACATCAACCAACTTCGAGGGTTCGAAATTCGAGGTCACGGTGTCGGCCACGTTTGTCAATGCGACGACATCGACGCCGAGTGCTACGGATACGGCAGGCGGGCAAAGTGGGAGTAGCGTAAGTTATCCTGGGATTCATTATAGCTAAATAGCCGCAGACATGTTAACGAGATTGCAGAAAGGGGCAGGCGGCGCCGGTTCAACCAGTAAGAGCAGCGCTTTCGCCATGCCCACCCAAGTCCCCGTGGCGGCTGCTGGGATCCTTGGCGTGGTGGGTTTACTTGTCGCATTGTGAGCCTTTCATCTTTCGGGGATGGATATTACGAGCACACAGTGTCCGGGAATGATTGGTTTTTTTTTGGGATATACCGCGTTCGGCATCTGGAGTCTTCTGAGGAAGGGGGAGGGGGGGGTGGGTTACGAATATAATAATATATGTCGGCTTTTTTGCCGGCGGTTTGGATTTGAAGCTAGGTACAGTCGCCTTGAATATATATATACTAATACATATTTCTTAAGCCGGACGTTTCTGTTTAGAAGACGAGTCACTGCAGTCTCGATGTCGGGGAAAGGGTTCAAAGAAATGCTCTCCACTCCGTCTTTATGCTATCCATCTTACCAAACCAAATCACGCCTTTCTCAAAGCTCACGCCGCGACCCCTCCACCATCCCAACCATCCAATTTTACCCCCCCGCCCACATACACACATCCAAGTCCCAACACCCGCCCTCTAACCTCCTATTCCCCAGTCCAAATCCCCATTGAAGATTCAATCTCCATGCAGACACCCTACCTTGTTCAAGCGTGTCTAGTTTCTAGATCTACCAACCACACCGGGGTACGTATGAAGACGTTAGAGAAGGTCGAGGGATGGAGGGAGAGGGGGGTGTGGGGTGGAGGGGTTTGGGGTGAGGAATGCGGGTGAAGGTAGGGATGGAGGATTTTGGTGGGGTTGAGAACGGGGTTGGGGAGAACGAAGGACCGAGGATTGTCTTAAACAACGTGGACGTGAAAAAGGAATGGTACGAGACAGGGTTTTGTAGGGCTTTGTGGAACATGTGGGGGTTGTGGGAGGAGTGGCAGGTGAGGCAAGTGAAGCAGGCAGTCTGGCTGGGGATGGGACGGGGGGGGGTCTTGGGAAACACATGTTGGATATAGAGATATAGATGGCCTCTTAAATCAGCAGCGCAGAATTTCCCACCTGGCAGTTTAGGCATAGTAAGTCAAGACAAAATAGCTGCTTGGTGCTGTAGAAAGAAGCAGGACTTTTGTTCTTCTAAGTACATTAGATGCTTTGCGTTGGGTGTGTGGGTTTAGGGGGTCTGCGGTTGTTTCCAGTTGGGAAAGGGGGTTCGGTGGAGGGTTGGGGGTTCGGAGATTTGCCATGTGAAGTGTTTGTTGTGATAGGCAGCCAAGATCTAATTGGGCAGATATATTTACTTGCTAGGATACGACTTTGGAGGAGCGAGCTGCTAGGGATGTTTATGATGCGTTAAGGGGGAGTCTGACAAATGAGACAGCTTTATTGTGGTTACAATGGAGGAGACAACGGGAGTAAAAGGAGGAGGAACTGGAGCTTGGTTTGATGCTGTGCACGATGAAATAGCTGGGGAAATTGTATGCTTGGAACAGACGAAGTGTTCATCGCACTGGCCTCGGTTCTCAGCGACGAGATCTATTCTCGAGCCTCAAACTCTTTCTTGGCCAGCCTCTCTTGTCTCCTCTCCTTATACGCCTTCCTCCTCGCCCCCACCCTCGCCTTCTTCTCCACCTTGGCCAAGCGCTTCTCCTTCACCACAACCCCATACATCCTCTGAGCTAGCTCTAACTTCCGCTTCTGATGCGCCTTACTCATCGACATCATCCTCTCCCACGTCTCTTTGATATATGTTCCCCAATCGCCCCCCTCCTGATCCACCCTTACCCCACAATTCCGCTCGAGTATCCCATCCCAGCTATTCTCGTCATTCGCGTAGCTGAGAGAATTTTCCATTTCTTGGATGCGTGATAGGCGATGCTCGCGAGAGAGTATAGTGTCGCGGATGATGCGGCTAAGGAACGGGGGTTGGGGTTTCTTGATGCGAAGGAAGGGGAAATTATTGGCGTTTATCAGATAGGGGACACCGCGACGGCCGGAGACGGTTTTGAAAGGGCGGGAAAGGACGGGCGTAGCGTTTGGGCGGGGTTTTTGCAACTTGGGCTTTGGAAGTTGAGTGGTGGGTTGGTTTGTGGAAATTGCAAGTTTAGGAGCAGGTTTCGGCACCAGACCTTTTGGCTGGTGGGCCTCAAGGCCCAAGGCGCGATTCAAGGTATCACGCCAATTAGGTCCTCGCTTTTGGAGCGTCTCAAGTGTCTGGAACGTGGATCAGCTAATTGGAAATCAAGATACTAGAAGTTTCAATGGTCACCGAGTACCCCAAACGCAACGCTGCAACGACATTTGGTGGACTTTGGATATTCACATTCTTCTGAAGTTCTTTTCTTATTTTTTTCCCTATGACCGACCGTTGCTGCTCAGAGAAAGGCAGCTGGTGCTGTTGCCGGAGGAGCGCACGATAGAGCGCGAAGCCTAGATCAAGATTCTCTTAGTAACTGAGGAACAACCTGCTACGATTGACGTACATGCTGCACGATGCACCCCTGATCTGTTTAAGTCGATCCACCTTGGCATTCGACGCTCATCTACTGGCAATGAAAGTTGCGAGATTGCGCGTTTATGGCTGAAGCGACGTGTAAAGGTGGTGAGCTAACATGGGATGTAGGAAGGTCACGTGCTCAGATAAGTTCATCATGGTACGTAGGTACTGTATAGTATACACCTATCTATTGGTGGATTACCTATACTCATCCACTGAATCTAGCTAAAGCAAGTGCACAGAGTATCTGCCGGTTGCGCGCCTTGTGCGCCGGCAATGCAGAGCACTATAAGAAAAGCCTGCTTGTCATAACTTCATATCTGGTCACCGGTTCCCTCGATGGTCAGGAGAACGTGGTTCCCTCAGCAGGTTGCGGAAGTTTCTTATGTTGGGGTAGAGCCATGTATCTGTGTTTCTGGAGTCAGCAACTTAGATACAACGGAACATAGGAGGAAGAGAGCAACCTCCGAAGCTCAATTAAGATTGTCTCCATTGTATTCTCCCTCTTCCACTGGACAAGGCATGGCAGTCTCGTCCGATCGACCTTCTTGTGAATCAGTCAAGAACTCGGAATAGGAGAGCTTCACAGCCTACCTTTCCCGATCGCGGGTCCACACAAGGTAGGTTGATCTTCGAGACAAATTGTACGTCTGGGGGTTTGTCCGGATATTCCTCCCCGCAGTGTATGTTCAGGCTGTAAATACGGTTCTCATGCGCGCTCTGTGAGAAGGATACAGGGTGAGTGAAAGCGTCTCGATTGCAAGGCAGAACGTTCGTACGTGTGGGGGCCCCAGTATTGTCCCGTTCCAATTCGACATCAGCAGGTCATCGCCGTCCGAAAGACCATATGAACAAGCCTCTACACCCAGGCAATTAATAGTTTACGCCGTGGTAAGGAAGGAAATGGGCTTACCAGCACCAAGGCCCTTTTCGCCCTTCTCAAGCTCTTCTAGCAGCCGAAAGTTCCTTGGAACCTTAGCCCCCATAGTGAGCACTGACCTTTAGCTAGAAGAGGACTGTACAGAGAAAGAGTAAATCAGATACTTCCACCTGCAGTTTGTAAGAGTCGGAAAAATTCCAGGGCTCTTGAGGTAAGTGGGTAACTCGTAGGAACAGATTCACGTGAGACATCACCCGACAGCCCAATTCAGCCCAATTTAGATTACCGCTAATGACGATACATGCATATCGTAATGTAAGATAAAGTAGGAGCAACAGCCTAAGTAGATCATCAGCGCGACCTGTTCAAATAAATCAAGAATTCCATCTACATCAATCGAAGATTGAAGTGCCACATATAGAGTCTTGCAAATGATTGCCTTTTTTGAAAACGCTCACAAGTTTCTTGAAGCTCAAAGCCAATACATGGAGATTAAATATTGAACCTAAGCATGACCGCTCAGCTCCTGAGCTCAGAGCTGTCGGCTCTGATTCAGGAATCCAAGAGGAAAAACCCAGAACTGAGAAATGTAAGTCGGCTCGTCAACAAAGTTTCACGTTTCTAATCATTTTACAGGCCGCGGATAAGTCCCTGGGGGATCTGAAGGCACTTCCTCATACATCCGAGGCTCAGCTCGCCGCAGGTCCGTCTCTCAGATCCTGATTATGATAGGAACTGACTTTGAAAGAGATCTAAAATGCCGGCCGTATTTTGTGCGACCGTTCCTAATGGCCTGCAGTACCCGCAACCCGAAATATGCAGGAAGTGCAATCGTTTGCCTACAGCGACTTATTGTCATGAAAGGCTTACCAATGGAGCCTCTTGGGGATGTCTTAGACGCCTTCCGAGAATGTTCATCCCTAGGTTTGCTTCGAACCGTACTTTTGAACAGGCACTGTAGAATTGATATTTCATAGCCCTTGATATTCAATTAAAGATACTTCAAGCGCTGCCATCACTATTGCAAAACTACGCTAGCAGTCTTACGGGAGGCCTGCTGATAGTCGCTTTTCAACTATGCTTTTTGCTACATAGTAGTAAGACAGCGGTAGTGTCAAATACTGCTGCAGCTACTCTCCAGCAGCTGGTCTTGTCTGGTTTTGAGAAAGTTGCAAAAGAAGATGGTCAGTTGCATACGCTATATACGAAGTGCATGGTAACTCTAATTTTTCTAGATCAGGACTCCAACGATGGGGCTGTTGTTGAGGTCCCAGCAGCCGATGGGACTAGACCGATTTGTAGTGCCGCTTTGGATGCCTACCACGTATGTTTGCACACTGTTCCTCAATTTGGAAACCTATTGACGAGCTTGAATAGGTACTGACTGACATATGTCTTCTCACAGAAGGCCAGACCCCGAGAACCCTTAAAGCAGCATCGCTGTCTCAGAACTTTGGCCTTGAGCTTATAGAGTCCATACTAGTCAATTATGGTGACACTGTGATGTCCCATCCAGAACAGATTCATGTCATTCGTATTAGCATAATGCCACTGATTGTCAAGATTGTGTCTGAAAGAGCAAACTTCTCCGCCACTGTTCGCGCGATGAGGCTTTTGCAACTCATAATCAGTCGCCTACTCTTTGCTCTCGCGCCAGAATGTGAGATTGCTTTGAGCCTTATCAATCATATGCTTGATCGTGATGCGGCAGTCCTGTGGAAGCGAGCTTTGTGTCTGGAGCTATTTCGAGGGATTCACGCAGAACCGGCTCTCATCCGAAGTATCTATTCTCACTATGATGAACAGGAAGGCAAGAGAAACATCATCAGAGATCACTTAGCGACTCTGGTACGACTCGCCTCGGAGAATCCGACCGCCATTGGACTAGGGCACCAATCGACAATAGCCACGTCCACCTCAAAGACAGCGGAAGACTCGGGCGAGCAATCCGCCGGAAAAAACAGTGGGATTATCGGTAGTATCGAAGCTGCCGTCACCATGCTTGAGCCTAACTCGCCTGGCATCAGCATTCAATGGAGTACTGTTAGGACTGCATGCATTGACCAGCTCGACAAATCCGAAGCTCCGGCCTTGCCTATAGCTTACATCTATTGCCTCACTCTAACTTGTATCAACACATTTTCTGAAGGTCTTGCACGTTTTCTTCTGCCTTTCACAGTACCAAGCGAGGCCAAACCAAAACGTAGGCACCGTGTGTCCCAGGGTAATGAAGGAAGCACGAGCGTGGCGCTCGATGCTGGTGAGACACCTTCAGCTGCTGGTAAAGAAAAAAACCTTTCCCGGAACCGTTCCTTCCGAAGCAAAAAAACGCCTGTTAACCCATTGTCATTGGAGGATCATGTTCTTTTTACTCAGATCCGTACCTCAGGACACATTGTTAATAATTGTTGGCCAGCTCTATTAGCTGCCTGTTCGACGTTCCTGAACGCAACTCTAGACTCCGACTATTATCACGCCCTCATCCGTTCATTCCAAAAGTTTACGCAAGTCGCCGGGCTACTTGATATGGCAACACCTCGGGATGCCTTCCTTACGACCCTTGGCAAACATGCTGTACCCTCCGCGAATCTAAATACACCTATTTTAGGAACCCAGTTCTCAGTTCCAGTAATAAACGGACACGATAGTTCCCAAAAGGAGAAAGGTACAGATAGCGATTGTGAGTGTAGCCCAGCCCCTAGCATTTCCTCCGACCACCCTCGACAGTCTCAAGATCGCGGGTACTTTAGATTAAACACTCGGAACTTGCTCTGCCTTAGAGCATTACTTAACCTAGGCATCGCCTTAGGTCCAGTCCTTGGACCATCGTGGTCGATAATCCTTGAGGTACTCCAGCAAGCGGACCTAGTAATATCTAGCTCAAGTGCACAGCGCCGGCCGGCGAGAGGAGGACACTCGAGACAGTCTTCAGATGATCAGAGTGTGGGTAGCATTGCTAATATCCCTGGTGAGTTTGGGGTCGAGATCACTGCTGCTGAGACTGCCGCAGCCAGGATGATTGAGAGTACTGCCGATCTTTCGGATACGGCTTTTATGGATGTTTTGGAATGCCTCTGCAGTTCTTCGCGCAATGTGAACGTTCGGTCTGCCCAATTGACCTTACCGAAGCATCACCAACTAGCCACTACCGTTGGAATATCCATGGATGGGACCATTAATGATAGAGCTAATGGGTTCGTTCTGGACAAGCTTGACGATCTGATCCAGTGCAATTTAGCTCGACTGATACAAGAAGAGACTGCAGAAACTGGTTGGGACCTACTTGTTACTATTCTTGCCGCACTACTTAGCTCACCGAAGCCGAGTTCCGATATTCGTATCCAGGCCGCGCGCATACTCAACAATTTGGCTCTTAGCATAGCGGTCGGCGAAGAGCCTACGTCGTCTAAACAGCGAAATAAATGCAGGAAAAGAAGCTTGGATACTTTATTAAATGAAGTTGGTGCAATTCAGAACGAACGACGCCAGAATACCCGAGTTCCTCAAAACTGCGAAATTGAGATCCACAAATTGGTACTGGAAACGCTTCGGGCAATCCTGGAGCAATGTGGAGATTCTCTGCATATTGGGTGGGACTCTGTGTTCGCTATACTTGCGAGCATTCTCAACGAGCCAGAATCTTCCGGTAGTGCTGCATCACTGGAACATCATGGACGCCACGAGATGTCACCAAAGCTTGTTAAATCTTCCTTTACATCCCTGCAACTCATATGTTCCGACTTTCTCAATTCTGTCCCACAATCATGCCTACCAATATTGCTTGAGACACTCTACTCATTTTGCGCTCAAGGCCAGGACCTGAATATCTCTCTCACGGTGAATAACCCAATCAGTTATATCCGCGAAGAATCTATGCTTACTTGATACTAATCTAGACAACTACCTTTTTCCGCAATGTTTCAGATTTCCTTCAGCGGGACAATCAAAGTATCGCATTTGACCGCCGCATCATGGAATGTCAATCAAGGGTCGATTTTATGGATCTGATATACGCACAAGATCACGACGTACCGCTCCCAGCTCTATGGCTCTGCTTGCTTGTGCATTTGATGTATGTAACGACTGACAACAGGATTGAAGTACGGCATAGTGAGTATTTTCCCAACAGGCCCTTTTTCAATCCTGGTGCTTGAAAGTGACATAGACTGAACCTTTCCAGGTGCCTTGCATACTCTTTTCAGGATCTTTGACGCTAGTGGTGACCAACTCACAGCTCCGGCCTGGCGAGTGTGCTTTAGCGTAGTCTTTGTTCAGATGCTATCAGCTAACCAAAGAAAATTTCTTGACGTTAAATCCAAAGGTATGACTGATTCAAGCAACCAACTGTTAGAGGATTGGAATGAGACTGCGACCATACTCGTTGAAGGATTGACGAAAGTATTTGCTCAATTCCTGCAGATCATAAGAATCAATGAAGATTTCCCGGAGATGTGGTCAGGGTTGTTGGACTATCTCAAGAGCCTCCTAGAACGGCAAGCCTTGAGAGTTAGCAAAGCGGTGTTCTCTGGAATGACGAGAATGCTTACGGAGATTGAAGATGTCGAGAAGGTGGGGACTACTTCGTTATATAGAGCTTGGCACCTCTGGCAAGACAGCAATCCTGGTACTCACACCAATCCCTTGGCTGGTGAGAATAGCAATCAGGACGCCCTTCTTGCTTACCTTGATTGTCTTCACCAGCTTCTTCGACTTGTCGGCCGGAACCTGGCACTTGAACAAGCACGAAAAGTAATCAAAGAGCTGGAGTCAACTGTCGTCAGCTCGAATATAGCGGCTTACAGTGGCGACATTGACCGCATGACACCAGTCCAAAAATACGTTATCGACAGTCTGAAGACGATTCCCTCTGATATACCGGGTGTAATACCAGAGCTTATAGATATTACAGCGCGCCTTGTGACTCTGGCTTTTCAAGGTGAAAATCAGGATCGAAAAATAAGTCCAACGTACATTGCTCTTTCAAAATCCGCAATGGATTTGCTTCTATCATATATCATCGACCACGTTGACCCGGCGGGTGTGGAATCGCCTATCATGCTATCGAGGGCACTGCGAGCGCTTTCTGTACCATTACATCTGAAATACCAGTGGCAACTGGAAGGCAAGCCACCTTCGACATGGGAGAAAGCTACTACAACTGCGCTAGCCATTCTGCAGGCATTTGTACTCACTATCAAGACTTCCACGAACGTAGATTCAAGCTATACCGGCTTCTTTGAAGAAGCTGTCAACATTAGCGATGGTATTATAGCTGCAGACTTTTCTTCTTTGTCTAGCCTAAACCTATCGAGGATCAAGAAGGACCAAGATTTCGATATCAAAGCCTTCTCCACCGTTCGATCACTTTTAACGGCAGCTCTTGGGTCCCACTTAATTCCAGATGCAACACGTCGTAAATATACCAAATCGATCTTCAAGGGGTCAATCATACACGAGCCTCACCCTGATGATCTTCCTGGACCTGGCCATGAGCCTCTTGAAGGCCTGCGGAGTAAGCATATTGGCCGTGTCCAGGATCTCCCTCCCAGTCCACGCTCGAATCTGGGTTACTTACTGCTTGACGAACTCTTCGACATCGTAACTGTCCACGACCGCTCTCCTGATCGCATTCGACTGGCTCAAGCAGCGGCTCCATATCTTGTTCTTCGCGTTGGTGTTACACTCAAAGCATATGTGCTCGATCAACCATTGCGCGGACGTATGCCCCAGCCATCATCTCAAAAGAAAGAGATGCTGTATATCCTGCGCAAATTTGTTAACTTGGATCCTGAACCTAGCGCTATACCTCCTGTGTCAGGCATTGCTTCAGGAAACAAAAATCATTTGCATCGGCTTTATCCATTGGTTTGTAAAGCTATGAGTACCGCGTGGAGTGATGAAGAAATGACTAGAGCATTGAACAGGGTGTTAGAGGTAGTGGGTGAAGACTTCGGGGTTTGAGGATGCATCGCTTGGGCGTTACAGGAATTGTACACGATTTGAGAGCTTCCGTACTTCGATGGTGAAAATTCTCATTGCTAGGTTGAGCCGTTGCTCATATCGCAATGGGAGTACATGCTTCTAAGATGTGAAGAACACCAAGACAAACGTGAATTGGCGTTTCATTTGCTCCATAATCTCATCAGATAGGCCCATAACAAGCGAGCAATCACTTGAACTCTACATTCTTGACAATACCGTCTTCGCCAACATGTACATTCAGCCTATCATATAGCTTAGCCTGCGCTGTAAACATACTATGATCGAAGCTTGTGTTACCTGTCCGGGTTATGATCCATAGTAGACATAGATCCCGGCTCAACAATCCGATGATCTTTTGGTAAATCTTGCTTCGAGAAGCTCTGTGTAGCTTTCAATACAAAATCGGCATGGGGTCAGATGGAACATATGGACGTACGGTGGCGTCCGTCGTAGAATCAGTAATCTTCTTGCCCGCAAGCTTGCTCATCCAGCTGTCTTGCTGGTTTCCTCCACTGGAGGTCATGACACCGGGGACGACTAGAGGCATGTTGTTCAGTTGTGAAAGAGGTGTGGATCGGATTGATAGGGTTTAGGAGATAAGTACAATGTTGCAAGAAGTTTGATCAGGCAGTTAATTAGGTAGGGCTTGATATGTTTCTGAAATGACGTACTTAGGGACATGCTATGATACTGTAGCTTAGGGCTGCATGTTTACAGCTAAGATGAGCTAAGATGAGCTCATACCGTAATGGCACATCGACATGTAAACCTCAATATCTCTGTTACACTCAGGATTTCTACACCAATACGAGACATGATCATTCCTTAGCAAGGTTTGAGGAACATCATCGATTGAGGAAGTTTTTCTGGAAGTTACTGAACATTTGATGGACTAAACCAGTTCAGCTCCGCCAAACACGTCCCACGCTGTCCCAGCAATTTCTCTACCATAATGTCCTCGGGTTTCGTTTCGGGTGGCACTACTGATAAACCAATTGAACGTGATAATGAGTGGTTGAAGGCGCAAGAAGAAATCGAGGCGACACGCCGTAGGAACGAGGAGAGCCGTAGGCAGCAAGGTGGAAAGACGCTCTACGAAGTCCTACAGGCCAATAAAGGTGACTACAATGGCAGCATTAAAGAGAGAATGATGACTATAGTCGTTCGCATCGCTAACATGTCAGGTGCTTCGCGCTATCCGTAGATGCAAAACAAGGAGCCTTTGAAGAGTCAATCCGGCTTAAGAACCAATTTCGCAATCTTGACGAAGATGAGGTTGAGTTTCTAGACTCCGTACTTGAATCTACACGCGCAAAGGAAGAAGCTGTCAAGAAGGAAACTGCAGAACAGCTTGACCTCTTCCGACGTCAGCAAGAGGAGGCAGACAAGGCACTACTGAGTGAAGGTGGTGATACAATTGAGCCAAGTGCTCTTGGAAAGGCCGGCAGTCCTCCAATCGTGGAGTCAAATTGGGCAATCAACTCTAAGAAGCGCAAGCGAGCGAAGGAAAAGGAGGGTCTGAAAGGCATCAAGCTCAGGAAGTCCTCCACCAGCGAAACATCACCAGTGACAGCGACTCCAGTCAACCGTACAAATGATCTCGCGCGTGACCTCGACTCTAAAGATTGCGAAGCAGGGTCTGATTCTCTAGTTGGAAAAGACACTGCCTCGATCGATTCTGTGTCAACACTGTCAACCGCAAAATCCGATACAAAATCCGATACAAAATTCTCACACAAGCTCTCAGTAACCAAAACTGAAACCACACATGCTAGCAAAGGAGCTTTGTCCGGTTTAGGATTAGCGGGGTATAGCTCTGGCGAAGACTAGTGCGACAGCCTCAGCTGGCCGAGGGGCTTACAACTCGCAAATTTCTCAGGAAAGGCATGTAACAAAAGTGTTATAGTATGAATAGTGGACCAACAAACGCTGCTGTTATTATCTCTGCGCGTCGGGCGGCGGGAATTGCAAAGAGCTTCCAACCAATCTGCCATTGCATGTGTTGATAGAACCCAAAATCAGCCTTGTGGCATCAACACCAGCCGTTTTGCGCGTTGCATTGATTGACCATTGTTGGCTCGCCTGCTTTATCCTAATCACGCTTTTTTTTGACTCACTCGGTTTTCTCGACAATGGCTTTATAAAAAATATCGAACCTAACATATGAACAAAGGTAAACGATATTTTTATTATTTGTCTTTGGTCCTTCTACTTTTACAGCCTGGTCTAAACGTGATGGCGAATGCGACCGTCATCCGAAAACGCTCTGTTGATCACCCACAGGACAGGATTTCGGAAGACCGACTTCTCTTGAAGCCCCCTTCATTCTTACCTTCCGGGATGCTCTTTGGACAGCCCTCAGAGTCGCCATATCAGTTCACATCGCTCAAAAGAAGTATGGAACCGCAAGAAGTACTAGTTGGGAAAGAATTGCAACAGGAACTGGCGTTGGACCCTGGAAACAAATCGGTGGAATCAATGGAGAAATGGGCAATCCGTATGAGAAGAAATTCCGTTTCGCAAACCTCCCAAACTGAAGATGAGAAACAGCCTAACGTCTCAGAGCCTGAGACCGAAAAGCCTATAGACACCGACCCTGAAACTCCGAAGCTCAATGAGTCGACTGGAGAGGACCGGAAGGCTGAAGATCCACAGCCCCAGGATCTGGGATCTAAAGTTTCGACGCTGCAAGATCCGAAGCCTGAAGATTTCAACTCCGAGATTATCAAACCTGAAGACCTGATACCTGCAGAATCAAAGTATCAGGACCGACAGCCCGAAGATATGAAGCTCAAGACCCCGACCCCCAAACCCGTTGATCTAGCAATGACCTCTCTTATCAGTCAACTAGACCAGACTTTGAGAATCGAGGACAAAGCTACAACGGCTTCGAAAATGGTTGAAGTTCCTTCTGGCTATAAATTGGATCTAGAGGTCGGCCCTGAGGACTTTTACAAGATGCGGGAACAGTGTAAGCTTTTGGACAAGCGGAAGCGAGCTGCAGGACTTCTCCCAATGTCAACGAAGCAATACCAGAGATATGGGTTTCGGCCGGAAGAACTTCTTTCCGCTGGCGCTCTCTACTCACCCAATGCCAAACCATCAAACCTAACCAATAAACTCCACCCTTTTCTCCATCGTTCACGCTTTGACGATACTCCAGATACTATATACGATCAACTAGTACCTGGACTACGCTTGGCAACAATGTTCATGACACAGCCGATTTGCTGCCAATACTGGGTGACGCTAGCGAATGGCCCGCGGAAGCATGACTTTAAGACGAGTAATAGGCTGGGTAGAGCGTGCTTGCGTATTTCCAAGGATGTGCCACTAACTCTAGAAAATGCGACGGAGATTATCGAGTATATTAAGAAACTCGACGACGCAAGTATAATCCATTTCACCTTCAGGAAAAACCTTTACCTTCATACACCAAAGGATGTCCTCGCGAGGACTCGGCCCGTCTGTGACGTAGACTTCGAAATCCCAGAAGGCTTAACATTTAGACCCAAACGATCACACGTCTGTCTGCATCACGACTTCTATACCGCAGCCAAGAAGCTGAGCAGATTGAAACACCCAGACCCGGCGTTGCTATTGCGCTTCAACTTCTTCCTTGCCTGTAATATCTTGCATGAGATGGCCCATGCGGTCAACGTGGCTCATTGCTATTCCCAACAAAGCGGAGGGCTGGAAGCCGGCGTTGACTATAATGAACCATTTCTTCTCAATGATTCAGAAGCTGAGCTAGGCAATGCGTGGGAAAATTACATGTTCGGCGGCCGCGTTGCACCCATCAACGGCCGCGTTGACACCTCTCACGGTCTCTCAATATGCGACTGGCCTTACGTAGGCTTGCCAAAAGACACGCGTCCCATTGTGGGCCTGCCCCCAGATTTCAGACGCGGCTCACTTATTGACACCTCTATGGACGACAAACAGCACATTTGGCGATCGATTCCCATGAAGTTTATCGAAAATATCCAGCAAACCAAAACCTGGGAGAAACAATTCGACCTCACTAATGACACCAAGATCTTCCACATCAAACGCAACGGCGCAATTTCTATAACCATGAATCGCTTCACCACCATGCCCTGGTCCGAAGAACTCCGCATCGTCTCCGAGTCCCTTGCAGAGGGCTTCGCCAACGACCCCGACGACGGCCCACCAACAAAGAAGCGGGTGATTGGCACCGGAAAGGCTGTGCGCACAGACATCTTTGGCCGAACGCTGGGTGACGAGAGTGAAGAGGATGTGGAGGGGGAAAAGGGCCCCAAGAAGCCGGTCAAGGGGAGTGGCTTGCAGGGGACGAAGACGAAGCAGAGGGGCCATGAGAGCAAACATCTAAAGCTACTGCGAATAAGGAACTCGGACAAGAAAAAAAGACAAGAAGCGGCTGAGAGGAGGAACGCCGGGCCGCATTGAATGCAGCTGGATGAATTTTTGCGATTTAAGTTTTAGAATTTCGGTTTGTTTGGATACCCCCTAATGTTTCGTAAAGGTTGGTTTTTATGTTCTTAGGTTCTAAGGGATACATGCTAGAGGGTGAAGCAGGATATAACGAGCGTTTTTAAAGTTCAGATTACTTTCAGAATTGTCATCGGAATATATGTGAGTCTTAATTCAACGTGTTATCATAGAAGGTCACCAACAAGCTTCAGCGAAGTTCGACTGCGTAAATGTACTATAGACCGACTATACGGAAAGCTATCGACGAGCTTCGACCCACTCTCCGCTGATTATCAGTTTTCGAAACATATCCTTACACACTTCCACTATCACACGTTCACCAATCCCAACTCTATACAACCCACCCATACTCTACACCTATTCGCACTCCTCAACACATCCTCTTCTTCACTCATCCCACTCGTATCAATACCCCTCAATAAGAACAATCCCATTGTCCAACCTCGAAGCCAAACACATCCCATTCCTCCCATTGTCGAGTCGCCATCCTTTATCCCATTAACCACACACCTATTCCAACAATGCAACAATGCAAAACAAAGCCCTCCACCCCTTCCCATTGTGCTCCCCATCCCCCCCCCCATTTCTACCCCTACCCTTCCTCCCCCACCTTCACCTTTCCCTTTCCTTTTCCCAACGCACTCAAACCCCAGCAAAAGCGAACAGCCCCAAAGAAACTTGAAACAAACCACCACGTCACACACCCCACCCACCCACCCACAAAAAAACCAAAAAAAAAAAGTTCACCCCCCTCCTCGCCTACCTCCACACAAGCGAACCCCTCCGCGAACCTCCCGAAACCAAAGCCCTCGTCGCCCGCGGCCAGGCCCTCCGGAAAGCCGAAAAAGCCGCCAAAAGGGCCGCGGAAAAAGCGGCGAAAGCGCAGCGCAATGCCCGTCTTCGCTCGGGGGTGGTAAGGCGGCATGGCGGCGATGGCGGGCTGGAAGGGGCGGTGAGATATGAGGATCATCTTCCGGCGTATGAGAGGGTGGAGGGGAGAGGGGAGAGGGTGAGGGGGAGTATGGATGCGGTGTTTGAGTTTGCGGTTGAGGGGGCGGAGGGGTTGCCGGGGTATGAGGAGGAGGGGTTGCCGGCTTATGAGGAGGTGTGGGTGAGGTGAATGGGGGGTTTTGATTGGAAAAAGGGGTTTTGTGGGAGATGGGTTTGGTGTGTTTTGTGATAGTATTGGATAAGGAGAAGGCTTGAGACTTTTGGTGGGGGCTTTGCAGTCTGAGAATGATATTATTGAAGGGGATTGTTGCAGTTGCTATTCGTTCTTCTGGGAAGTGTATAATGAAGTGAACGGAAAAGAGGAAGTACTTGATGATATGAGTTGAGAAAGCTAAATTTTCTGATGACGCTAAAAACGTGGAGGACTGATGAAGTCGAAAATTTAGAGGCATGGCATTACAGCGTAGAAAGACAGGTTTCCAAATTTACATGTCTGCAAAGGATGGCCCGAGGCATAGTCGTCCGTCGTAGATATCGTTCTCTTGCTCAGCTACACCCAGCTATTCTATATGATCCAGTCTTCTTAATCACCAATGCCTCCCTCTGATCAACAACCCCTCCGCCTCCCAACCAGCCACTAAATCACCTATCCTTTTCCTCTTCCACCCTTCCCGGGTTGCAATCGTCTCAATCGCATGTCTCCCATCAAAATATTTGACGATTCGATCCCAAGCCAGTTGCGCGTCTGCGCCCTGATTTTCAAGGATGTGCTTGGATATTGCAGACAGGTAGCGAGAGGGGAGAGCGAAGGCGAGGTGAGGATTGGGGATTACGGAAGGAGAAGTGTGACGGTGGTGTGAGGGGAATGGAAAAGTGGTGTGGGTGCTGGATGTAGGAGATGGAGGATCGAGGCTGAAGGTTTGGGTTTTGTTGACAGTTTCGTCTTTGTCATCTGCACTTCGGGTATGTGGTTTCTCTTCGCTCTGGACCTCAACAGCTACCTTGATATGTTGAGGAACGCGAACCCATGCGAAAGTGCGAAGCTGCGTGACCCAGCCTCCCCATAAAAGCCAGGCTAAAATGTCCATGTATGCTTCCTTGTGATCTTTGCTAGGAATGAGCGTTGACCAAGGTCTCGGGGTGAAAGAAAGCAGGCTTAGGATTTTTGGCAGAGATGGCAAGGCGTGAAATCTCTTGGCGAAGGCGGATGTTGCTGAGCCAATTTTGCTCATATCCGCATTTGGAGACACAATATATGTGTCACATTGATGAAGGGGAGGGATGGCGCGGGCTCGACGCCAGTAAATGAGATGTGAGGCTAGAAATTGGATGTCGGGTAGAGAGATACCGGAAGATTGGGAGATCTGAAGAAATGACTTGGTCGGTTTTGAGACGCGTAGGAATTGAGTTAATGGTGCAGTCAGAGGAGAAGCCGTGGCATTAATGTCTGCCAAAATGGTGGAAAGATCAGTCAGGAGGAGTAGCGTAAATTGCGCTGCTAGCTCTGAGCCCGTATCATTGACGTCGTCATCAGTCGGGATGGACGTTGCTGTAGTGAGCCATAGACCTGGTAGCTGTGGCGATATAAGATTTGGAAGGACAGAAGTTGATGTGGGTATGGGAATCTGCAGTGACAAAGATAAAGGTGGGGTCAAGCTGATGTGGGCGATTCGTGAACTTGAGAGGTTGTTATACAAAGTAGATATAGCTTTTGCAAGGCTTGACTGGGATAGCAATTTATGGTATAAAGGCGCCAAGGGTTGCTTTGGCCCTAAGCACGTTAGATTCAAGCTCTTCGAGGCATGTGCATATACTGTCTTACCGCTATATCTGTTAAGAACGGAGATAGCTGAGGCTTCTCTGGCCGTGTAATTTGATCGGGCTTGCTCCCAATTCAACGCCCGAGAAAATTTCTTTACGACGTTGCTGTACATCTCATCCACGCGTAAATGGTACTCAAGAGGTGGCGGATCAAGTACGAAGACAACGTGAAACATGTCCAGTATGTCTTTTAGCTTGGTTTCAGTCGTATCCTTCCAACTGTTTGAGTCTCCAGGAGCGCCATGTGATTGAGAAGATGTCTCTTTGGAGATAGGACAGTCATCTCCCACCGGTTTCGTCTCTTGATTGTTTGCTCCATCTTCGGTGTCGGATTCCTGCCCCGACGTCTCAACAACCTCTCCATTGTCTACAGCTGACGTCCTACCGCTCGTAGTCGTGCGCTCTCCTTGGCCCAAACCCTCCGTCACATGCGAACGATTGTCCGTGCTCTTGGACTTGCGTGGTCTTCTCTTCCTCTGCCAGCCTCTCCCCTCTCGTTTGTATATCGGCCATCCAAGAAAGACCTTCCCATCAATACCCATCTCGAACCTCTTCTTGTGATTGCTTGATACTGGACATAGTAGCTTTGCTAGGGTAGCTGATGGGAAGCCGAAAATATCGTTCCATCTTGGTAATCTCGCTGGATTTACACCATCATGTTTCTCCGGCGACACTGAGCCAGCTTCGTCTACGCCCGCATCTGGACTGTTGCCGTTCTGACTGGGCTCAACTTGGGCCTCTAATTTAGAGCGCTCGTCGGAGGACTTGGTACTCTCATCATCACTAGAGCTCGTTGAGGCATCGTCAGTAAGGTCGCTGGCGAGGTAGTTCTTATAATGCGAATTATCTTCGCCAGGTCGAGGTGGGTAATGAAAGATTATTTGCGGCTCGTTGTAGAACTTGACTACTAGGATAATCGCGACAAGGCTTGGATTTGGGGGAAGAGGGGAAGACGACATCTTGGATGTAATTTATTAGGTATTATGCTGGAATATCACGCGGAGAAGGTAACGATATGCCAGATATCTATTTAAGTCTAGAATTGTGTCATAGTCATCGTGTGGCAAATGAAGAGGCGATTCTCATTCTGGTCAACATATCTACAAAATATGGCTTTCCATAATCTCATTCTCCACTTGCGATATGAATTCGGAGCATACCTTTCACTTACACACAGTCTTAGTTGACTGCTTTAGTCTTTTGGGAGCATCAGAATATGCCTACTGCTAATGGTATCTTCAAATATCTCTTGAGGTTATCTGAAAGCCTATGATATCTTCTTCCCATCATCTCTAACCTTGTGAGCTGTCGCCCCACCGGCATGGTTTGGTATAGGCTCGAAGTTGTCCCCTTCCGCAAACCCAAGGTTCTTCATTTCATCCGGAGCCATGAGGTTGCTGATGATAAACTGATTGTTAGTGATACACGCTGTAGTGCCCTTCGAAAATTGGGACGGCGGTCGGGGTGCAAAGATGAGACCCACTTTTCCATCCGACACTTGAGGTATTCTTTGGCCATCATCCTACATTCTTGATCGTTGGTTCCCTTTACCCTTCTCAGACATCGTAAGTAGTCAGCAATGATGGGCTTGCATTCGCCTGTAAGTTGAGAATAAATTAGCTAGAACCTTGCGAGGTGTCTGGATTCCTAGATGACTGACCATCGTGGCTTCAGCGTTCTGTCAGATGGCATCCAATTTCAATGGCTGCAAGTGGGATGACTCACTCCAGTGGGAAGCTGCCGCGTTCCGGAGGGATGGGTTTCACGGACACTTGGCGACCCCCAGGTCCTCCAAAACTCATCTTAAGTTCTGTCAAGGAAGTGAAAGCAGGACAACGGTTGTTGTGACATGGAAGACAGGGCTGGGCTGGAATAAGATAAGATAAGATAAGATAATCATCAATTGGGGGACACAAGCCAACGTTAACTTGTGTCCCCCACTGATGAATGGATCTGATAAGATAATCAATGGCATCCTTCTAGTGCTGGTCTCGGCACTCTTGACTTCTTGAAGCTTCCACCTGCAGCTTATTTCGCAAGACAGTCTCGTAAGCTTCTAGTCTCTCAATCAAACGTATCTACCTGGCAGCCATGCTCTGGCTCGCATAAAGCTAGTCGACCTTAAGGTTCAATTCTACTACTACCTCACTTCACCATTTTCGCTCAACCCAAGGCTACCTTTGTCTCGTTCAGAATCATTGATATGGACGGTGTCAGCGCCGCTGCAAGCGTTGTTGCTTTGACTCAGATCTCCGCACAAGTCTTTGATCTATGCCGCAAGTACTATACAGAAGTGAAAGAAGCTAGGAAAGAAATTCAACGTCTTCGCGATGAAATAACCTCACTCCAGGATGTTTTGACGAATGTGGTTGACCTAGCTGACGCTTCCAACCCAATCAAACTGTCAGTTCTAGACCGCCTTAATCGAGCTGATGGGCCAGTACAGCAATGTCAATCACAGTTGACAGGACTGGTTGCAAGACTGGACCCCGGGCATGGACCGAACAGAATGAGACACTTTGGACTGCGAGCTTTGAAATGGCCATTTGATAGTAAGGATGTTGACAAAGTTATCACGGCTATCGAAAGGTATAAAGCAACATTTGATCTGGCACTGACTGCTGACCTTGCGTAAGCGCCCACATTTGAAGGTCTGTACCCTTTACTTACGATAGTTAGCCGGCTATCTCAAGCAATTCAGGGCAATGTTACCAGTCTGAACGAATCCATGGAGGAATTAAAAATTGGGCAGCAAGCATCTTTGAAAGATCGTCAACAAGGGAAGATCTTCCGTTGGCTGTCATCACCAGATCCATCCTCGAATCATAATTCAGCGCGCAAAAAGCAACAACCTAAAACAGGCGCATGGTTTCTTGATAGCACTCAATTTGCTGAGTGGAGTATTACTTCGAACTCCTTCCTCTGGCTTCATGGAATCCGTAAGTACATTATTGTGTGACAATATAGAAGATCTGGTGACTGAACAAGTACTATAGCTGGGTGCGGAAAAACCATATTGTGGTGTGTGATTTTCTGACTGTGATATAAGCGTTGCTAATTGTGGCCTGCAGTTCAGCCATCGTCCATAATGTGATGCAATATTGCCAGTCACATGGAGCCTTTGCAATGGGCTACTTCTACTTTGACTTTAGCGATCCCGAAAAACAACGGCATGAGAATCTTGTTCGATCATTGATTGTTCAATTCTCTGCGCGCGCTTCAAAAGTCCCTGAGGCCCTAGAAACGTTGTACTCTCAAAATAAAGATGGACAGACCCAGCCAAGTACCGATGCTCTTATAGCGGTCCTTGAAATCATTTTTCAAGCTTTCGACCAGAGCTTTATCATTGTCGACGCTTTAGATGAATGCAGTGATCGGCAAGAGCTCTTATCATTCATCAATGGTATTATTGATTGGAAGGTGGGAAAGCTACACATTCTAGCTACTAGTCGAAAAGAGACAGATATCAGTGAAGTTCTTGATCCGTTGATCACTGAGCAGATATCAATTCAGAATCTTGTAAACGCTGATATTCGCCTGTATGTTCAAGAAAGGCTTCGAAATGATACAAAATTAAAGAAATGGCCGGATAAGATACGAATGGAGATCGAGACGACACTGATGAACGGAGCACACGGAATGTAGGCACAGTCGATCTACTCTGTCTTGAAGATTCTAGAAATTTACTAAAGGCAATTTACTAGGTTTCGCTGGGTAGTGTGTCAATTAGACGAAGTACGGAAATGCCTCAAACCCAAAGAGCTTCAAAAAGCACTGAAATCATTACCAAGAACATTGGATGATACATACGCTCGAATACTATGCAACATTGACGAGCAGCACAGTGCAGACGTGTTCAAAATACTGCAGTGGCTAGTCTACTCTACTCGACCAATGGCAATTGAAGAGATAGCTGAAGTCGTTGCCATCGATACGGAAGGGGATTGTCGACTTGACTTGGAAAATCGACTGCGGGAACCACATGATATTTTGACAATATGCTCGAGCCTGGTCACTACAACAACATCGACTGTCACGGATGGACATGAATGGCCTAGGGAGATAGAAGAGTTGAAATTGGCTCATTTTTCTGTAAAGGAATATCTCATCTCAGATCGTATGCGGAACACAAAAGCTTCACGATACAGCTTGACAGACTACTCTGCCCATGATTATATAGCCAGGACCTGCTTGGTTTACCTTCTTCATTTTGATGAGCCCACTTCACTGACTTTAAATAACATTCATGAATTTCCCCTCGTTAGGTATGCAGCCAGATATTGGACCCAACATGTCAAAGAAGTGGAGAAAGAGACCCATGAATATAAAGCTCAAGAGCTTTGTATGAAGCTTCTATCGCTGCAGCATACTGCTTACTTCATTTGGCTTCGACTGTTGTATTCAAGCAAGCTGTGGGAAGAGCACTGCACTATAGCAGTACCTGAAAGCGTCTTGCCTCCGTTGTACTTTAGTTCACTAAACGGTTTGATAGTATCTACCAAGATACTACTCGAGGCCGGGGCAGATGTTAATACACAGGCTGGAGAGTACGACAACGCACTACAGGTGGACATTAACGTACAGGATGAAGCTTACGGCAATGCACTTCAGGCGGCTTCTAGTAGAGGGTAGAGACTGTGATTCGACTGTTGCTCGATGCTGGGGCGAATGTTAATGCACAGGGTGGATGGTACGGCAATGCACTTCAGGCGACTTCTAATAGAGGGCACGAGACTGTGATTCGACTGTTGCTCGATGCTGGGGCGAATGTTAATGCACAGGGTGGACTCTACGGCAATGCACTTCAGGCGGCTTCTAATAGAGGGCACGAGACTGTGAT